>JAAUYI010184379.1_pt1 | contig 27685 bp, 30 predicted proteins | sample 7278041 | NCBI WGS metagenome assembly JAAUYI01 (sample SAMN14350216, study PRJNA611818) | marine sediment metagenome | isolation source: surface marine sediment (0.6m) | place: French Polynesia: Moorea | collected 2018-08
AAAATCTCATCCGCCGTTATCGAGCAATATATTAATGACCCACATCATTACAAATAAACACTGCGGATAAATCCGCGTGAGTCAGGTTTCCACCACGATATAAATAACGTAGGTAGTTCAATTCATTTAATTTCTTCAACTACCTACTTCGTGGCTACCACCTTGACCATGCTATTTAGGTGTAAACTTCCAGCTTACCGGGAAATGAAATCAGTTACACAACGGTTCCTGCCAGCGGCCAAAAATGACCCAAAAAAAATGGTTGTAATTCAGGCAGAACAGCCATTACAGCCATTTTTCACAACAGATAATTTTCACGAAAATCTAATTGTGGGAGTGGTAAAAGCCTGTTTGGAAGCGGGCTTCAGTGATTCCCGCGTCATCAAAGAGGTCCTAGGATACAAAGGTAACAGCTATCAAGCGGGCAAGCAACTTTTAGAGAGAATTAAGCATTTACTTATGGGAGAGAAAAATGCCTAAATATTTTTTCTATGAATTAGAGGAAAACCCAAATTTGACACTGAATGATGCAGTGCAAGCGATAAAAGAATGTGTTGATACATTCAAAGAAATGGAAATATAAAAACATGGAGATGAAATATGAATTTATTCTTTTTGGAAAATAAAGACAAGAATGCTGACATTGTAGTTAGGCGATTAATCAATCTAGATTTGATGGTTTGTATATCAGTAATTAGGGATGAATTGGTTATCGGATTTAAGGATAGAGATGTCCCATTAATTCTTGACTTTAATGAGCCGAGTTCTCAGGAGCTTTGGAACTATTTACAAACCAAAGGTTTAAACCAAATAACAATTCGGAAACAAAACACTAATGAAAGCGATCGCCCAACAGGTGCCTCGATAAATCGACACGATATTGACTAAAGTGCAATAGAGTACAGGACTTACGCAACTGGCACCGCAGCGATCGCCATTAAGTAGTATTTTAGTACTAAATGCAACAATTTATGAAATCAGCCCTTTTTAGAATTGTTAGTAGTAATGAATCAAGTAGATTTCGGAAAAAAATTTATGAGATAATAAGCAGAGGGTGCATAAAAAAATTGGTTAGCGATGAAATTTACTAAACTTAATTATTGTCAATATTTACTATTCTGTCAAATTAACTATACGATGACTAATCTAGCAGAACACTTAGAAAATATTACTCATGATAAAATTAATAACGAATACCTCGCCCTTTAAGGGCGGGGTTTATCCCTATTATTATTTAAAAAATGAGAAATTAACTCCTCGTTTACTTTGGGATAATGTGAAAGATTTAATTGTCCCTGATGAGGATGCTTGTATTATATTTGATGATACAGTTTTAGATAAAAGATTTTCTGAATAAATTGAAATAGTCCGAAGACAATATAGCGGAAATGACCATGGCATAGTCAAAGGAATCGGAGTAGTTAGTTGTATATACGTAAATCCTAAAACTCTCAATTTTTGGGTAGTAGATTATCGTATTTTTGCTCCTGATAATGATGGTTTAACTAAGGTTGACCATGTAAAAAATATGTTGCAAGGGCTTGTATATCAGAAACTTCTGCCCTTTGATACGGTTTTAATGGATACATGGTATGCAGTCAACAATTTAATGCTTTATATTGATAGCCTAGATAAAATTTTTTATTGTCCTTTAAAAACTAATCGTTTAGTTGATGATACTTTTGGTCAGGAAAAATATAAAAATATTGAATCATTATCATGGAGTGAAGATGAGTTATCATGTGGTAAAATTATAAAAATTAAAGCATTCCCCGCTGAAAAAAAAGTGAAACTATTCCGGGTTACTATCTCTACCGATAGGACGGATTATGTCGCGACTAATGACATATCTCAAAGTGATACGGATGTTGCACAAAAAGTGTGTAAAATCCGTTGGAAAATAGAGGAGTTTCACAGAGAGATAAAACAATTAACTGGCATTGAATCATGTCAATGTCGTAAAGGTCGTCTTCAGAGAAATCATAATGAAGAGTGCGATGTTAGTTTGGCTGAGACTAAAAAATTTAGCCTATAAAACAGGTCAAACGATTTATAAAATCAAGCATAATTTACTTGATAATTATTTAATCGAGCAACTAAAACGTCCGGATATTGCTATGTCTATGGCTTAGTTTTTAGGCGCTCGGCGCGCTCTGCGCGCCATTGCTTATGCCAGTTGCGTAAGTCCTGCTAGTAATTGTTCTAGGGTATATCGCTTTTCTTCCACTGTACCAAAATCACTGGCAAAACGTTCTTTGAATTCGTCCCAGCTAAAGGTATCTTTGAGGGTGCGCTTGGCGACAAGTCCACATAAAGAGCGGATGGAGTAGTATACTTTGGAATATACAGGTTCGGAGTAATCGCTAACTGCATATTCCCCTAGAATAGAGGTATCTATGGTTTGAAAATTAGTTGTTGATTGTTTACGTGTCGCCATAATTTGACTTACCTTTAATTCTTCATTTCCCTATAGGCGTTAGCCTGAAATCAATTATCAGTTAGCCTCCTGGGTCGGAGCTGCGCTAACAGTTACCAGTTATCAGGTGCCAATAACTTACCTCCTTCCCTCTTGCTTCTTCCTTCTTCCTTCTCGCGTAGCGTGTTAAAACCAAGATGTATCATCACAATCAGCTATTAAATCCTTAATGTCGCAGTGGTGCTGATAATCAATTTCCAACTGTTGTAAATCTGTATCCGACACCAAATTTTGTAATTCCTGCACTATTTCTCTAACATGGGTTTCTTCACTAATACCTGAGTAGTAAGTTTTGATGAATTTGTCAGCTTTGGTCACGAATTGTTCGAGGTTAGTGACAAATGTTTGTTCTTTACTAATAGCTTGAATCATGATTATTCTCCCAGTCTTTTTTCAAGGTGAAGTGGATTAGTATTCGCTTGGGAGCATGAGAATTGTTTCTATCAAATACAACTTGATGTGACTGAGGAGAAAGTCTGTATACTTGATTTCCTGGCGTAATACTTCTTGATTTGTATCCCATTCGCAAGTTAGAATACCGAAGTTATTTTCAGCTTGTAAATGCCAGATTTGAAATTCTCTTAATTTGGGATTGGAGAGGAATTGTTTCGTTTGATAAGAGAAAATCGCATCCAATAACCAATAGCAATTAGTTTCGTCGGCAAGGTGTTTGAGACCTTCTGTATATTTACAGCCGAGCCAATGTTTATAGAGAGTAGTTGAACCGATAAATTGTTGTAGTTCTGCTGCTATTTGTTGTGAAGTTTTCACCGTTTACATTCCTACTTTGATAATCTTCACAACTTCCCAGGCGTGAGCCGTACAATATAGATTAGCTTTGTAAAAAATGAATTTTATGTATAAAAAATATCTGAAGCAATGTACATCTAGCTCCCATGGGTGGGAGAGTTGAGAATAGGTGTTCAAATCTAACAAAACTCCCACTCGTTTTCCTTGCTCATTGGTTATGTATTGTACTGCCTTGGACATAAAGAAAAATCCAAAATAATATTGGTGTGAGTCGTGCCAGCCTATTTAGTTCTATTCAACTAACTTTACTTTAACCCCTCCATGGCAATATCAATTAAATCATCTACAAAAGCTTCAGTTAAGGGTGCATGTTTTAACAGCAAACGATAAAAAAGAGGACTATAAAGTGCATCAATAGCTACCTCTATTTCTACATCGTTACGTAACTCCCCCCGTTGAACACCGCGATTGAAAATTCGTTTGGCATCATTGCGCCGTGGAATGAGCCAATTTTCTCGAAAAGTAGCAATTAACTTATCATCCATTTGTCCGCTACCGATAACAGTTGCTAAAATTTCTCCCCTAGAACTATTCATCAACTTGACAATTTTGTACATTTGCTCTCTAAAATCTTTTTCTACCGAACCCGTATCGGGGAAAGCAATTTCTGGGGTGACTGCGGATAAAAATGCGTCCATTGCCAATTGTGCTTTAGTACTCCAGCGTCGATAAATCGTTGGTTTTCCGACTTCCGCCCTTGCTGCAACCCCCTCAATAGTCAGCGCCATAAATCCCACTTCGTTAAGTAATTCATAGGCTGCTTTGAGAATCTTCTGGTGCGCTTCTTGGGAGCGAGGTCGTCCGCGTCCTTTTTTTGCAGGGGTTTTAGCTTTTTTCGTTTTAGCTGTTGACATAATCATAGCCTCCTTGTTAAATTAATTTACGTGGCGTAACGATAATTAATTTAGCATACAAAACCAGGTGATGTCATGTTAAACCCTCACCATCAAGCTTTGAGTTCAAAGCAATGGCCCAAACACCAAAAGCAGAAAATCAATAGAGCAAAAACTCAACCATCTAGATATAAATTATTTCTGCTGACATGGCTAGCAATTTACCCGTTAATTACCGGAATCCTATTTTTACTTGGAAATCTGTTGAATTTACTACCCTTACCTCTGCGTACCTTGGTTTTGACTGGATTATTGGTTTATCTAATGACGTATTGGGTAATGCCAATGTTAACTAAGCTGTTTCAACGATGGTTAAAGGCTTCATGTAGTTAAATTTACTAAATACTTATCCGGAGGCGATAAACATGGATACAACAATGCAACTGCAAACATCAACCGATAAAACCTTAATTCGCCAACTAACTCAAAAATGGGTCGATATCTGGAGTCCCAAAGATAAACCCTTTACAGGAGAAGGCTTTGAAAACATCTTTGCAACTGGGGAAAACGAAATTCTCGTCTTTGATAATTTTGATGCTGGTGTCGTAGTTTTACATAGCCTGCAAGAATATATCGATACCTGGGTTCCTGTGATGCTAAATTTTAATTACTGGAAAATTGAAATAGAAGACAACTTAGAAATTTCAATTCAAGGAGATTTAGCCGTAACTACCTTTTCTTGGCTTGGTGGGGGAACCTCAAAAGATGGACAGGAAGTGAAGGTGCGACAGTATGGTACTCATATGTGGAAACACATCAACGGTGAATGGCGATTAGTCCACGAGCATTTAACTGTTGGAGAAACCCCAAATAAATAGCATTTTTTTTCTTTAAATTAGTTGCACTACGTAACGTTAATTAATTGAAGAAAACTATCATGACTAACAACAACTCCAAAGTATGGTTTATTACAGGCAGTTCCACAGGGTTTGGACGCATCTTAGCCGAAACACTCCTCAAGCAAGGAGACAGAGTTATTGCAACTGCACGCAAACCAGAACAACTAGAGGATTTAATCGCTCAATATCCCGAAACGGCTATAGGATTGCGTCTTGATGTTACTGACAAAGCAGAAATTAGAACAGTAATAGAAAAGGCGATCGCAGCTTTCGGACAAATTGACGTATTGGTTAATAATGCTGGCTATGGTTTAATTGGGGCATTAGAAGAAGTTAGCGATGAACAAATTCAGCGTAACTTTGACACCAATCTATTCGGTGCGATTAACGTAATTCGAGCCGTACTTCCTATGATGCGGGAGCAACAAAGCGGACACATTATTAATATGTCAGCGATCGCAGGTTTTACCAACGAACTAGGCTTTTCCATTTACGGTGGTGCAAAATTTGCCCTGGAAGGAGTATCAGAAGCCTTACACGGAGAAGTTGCACCCTTGGGAATTAAGGTGACAATTGTCGAACCTGGTCCTTTCCGCACTGATTTTATCGGACGTTCTCTTGACCGCGCTCAAGAACAGATGGAAGCTTATCAAGGAACTGTGGGTAAGTTTGTGAATTTCCTCAACAATATTGAAGGAAAACAACCGGGTGACCCTCAAAAAGCTGCTGAAGCGATAATTCAAGTGGTCAACTCTGACAATCCACCCCTAAGAATTGTGTTGGGTAAGTACGCTTATACGAAATTTGGCAAAAAGATTGAGTCCTTGACAGCAGAGTTGGATGCTTGGGAAGCAGTAGCTGCAAATACGGATTTTGAATAGGAGTTTTTTTGCCCAAAATCGATACGAAACGTAGCGTTAAATGACAAAGATATCAAAAGGGAAAACAATGGAAAACAAACATAGCAAAATTGCATTAGTCACTGGTGGTAATCGAGGGATTGGATATGCCATTGCTCAGGGTTTACTGCAAAAAGGCTATGAGGTGATTATCACTTCACGTTCTCTCGACAAAGCAAAAGAAGCTGCGTCAAAGCTGCAAGCAGTTGGTAAAGTTATACCCATTGAACTGGATACCACAGAGGATAATTCCATCAAGCAAGCGGTGGAAAGCTTACACAAACAAGTTAATAGGTTAGATGTCTTGATTAACAATGCGGGTATTTATCCTGATAAAGGCGTAAATATTCTCACTATTGACCGCGAACTGTTAGATTCAACATTCAATGCCAATACCTTTGGTGCAATTCGCATGGTACAAGCATTTTTACCACTTCTAGAAAAATCCCCCGATGCAAGGGTAATTAATGTTTCTAGTGGTTATGGCGAAATCAATGGGCTGTCTGCGGATGTTCCCAGTTACTGTTTATCCAAATTAGCACTGAACGGTGCAACGATTATGTTATCGCAAGCTTTACACTCAAAAGGGATTGTTGTAAATGCCATATGTCCCGGTTGGGTGAGAACCGATATGGGTGGTACATCCGCACCACGTTCCCCAGAACAGGGTGCAGATACAGCGATTTGGTTAGCAACGGAAGCACCCCGCAAAGAGACAGGTAAATTTTGGCGTAATCGCAAAGTAATCTCTTATTAAGAATTGAGTCTTCAGGTTCAATGAACTCTACAAAATAGTCGCAAAGCAATCTACACCACAGGAAATGACAGAAATTATGGCTAACAACACATCACAATCTAATCCCTCTATCCATAACACTTTCAAACTAGGGGGAGATTTAAACATCAATCGTCTTGGTTACGGTGCGATGAGACTCACAGGACAACCAGGAAATTTTGGTGCTTATCCCCAATGGGAAGCAGGAGAACAGCTTTTACGTCGTGCAGTGGAACTTGGAGTTAACTTTATTGATACCGCAGAAGCTTATGGTCCAGGTTTCAATGAAGAAATTATAGCTTCAGCCTTGTATCCTTATGCCGATGGCGTAGTAATTGCTACTAAAGGAGGCATCAATAAACTCTCTCCTGATAATATTCAAGCAGATGGAAGCCCTGAGAGTCTCAGACGCAGTGTAGAAGCTAGTTTAAAGCGGCTGAAACTAGAGCAAGTAGATTTGTATCAATTGCATCGTCCAGACCCGAAAGTGCCTTTTGCAGAATCAATAGAAACCCTAGCACAACTAAAAAAAGAAGGAAAAATTCGTCACATCGGATTATCTAACGTCAGTATAGAACAAATAGAAATAGCAAGAAATATTGTCGAAATAGCTTCAGTGCAAAATCGCTTTAGTATTACCCAACGGCAAAACGAAGATATATTGAATTACTGTACCGAACATGAAATAGCCTTTATCCCCTACGGTTCTCTAGATGCACATCCTCTGAAACGTGGCGCACCCCTTGCCAATGCAGAAGGCATGATTGCAGATATAGCCCAGAGTCATGGTGTGAAACCAAATCAAATAGCTTTAGCTTGGCTGTTGCATCGTGCGCCCAATATTATCTTAATTCCGGGAACGACCACTATCAAACACATGGAAGAAAATATTGCTGCCACTAATATTCAATTAACAGAAGATGAACTGAAGGCACTAAGCCCCACATATATTACCAATTGAATCAGGCAGGAGGTAAGCCACTGCGTTGCGCGGGTTCCCCGCGTTGTAGCAAGTGGTGCAACCCGAAGGGCAGGGGCAATTTTGCCCACAACCAAGGATGAAATTACCTCTTCCCGACTCCCGACTCCCGATTCCCCACTCCCCATTTACAAATTGGTTGACATACAAAACGGTATGTATAATGATTGTTTTGAAGCCAGGACTATTGAGAATTTTAGGTGTAGCAGCTTAGTTTTTTTTATGCATTGACATACCAACTGGTATGCATAAAATTTTCAAATCGTAACAAATGACCATTAACCATTACCCAAAAAAGTCATGAACGAGTTACAGCCACCAGATACAGAATTAAAAGCGAGTCTAGAGCAAAATTTTGAGCAAGATGTTGACGTTTCTGTAACAGAAGCAAAGCAGCCTAACTCTGAGAAAAATAGTCAACAATCCTGGTTAGGGTTATTATTATTCATTTCTGTTGCTATCATCGGAGAATCAAAATGGAAACACGTAAGCTAGGTACTCAGGGACTAGAAGTTTCAGTTCTCGGACTCGGGTGCATGGGAATGTCAGAGTTTTATAGCGGACGCAATGAAAAAGAAGCGATCGCCACAATTCACCGCGCTCTGGAAATGGGGGTAACCCTACTTGATACTGCTGATATGTACGGACTGGGTGATAATGAGGAGCTAGTTGGTAAAGCGATCGCTGACCGTAGGGAGCGTGTAGTGTTAGCCACTAAGTTTGGCATTGTTCGTGGTGAGGACGGAAGTTTTAAAGGGGTTAACGGAAAACCCGAATATGTGCATCAAGCTTGTGATGCTTCCTTACAACGTTTAGGTATTGACACAATCGATCTCTATTATCTGCACCGCGTCGATCCTGAAGTCCCAATTGAGGATACTGTAGGTGCAATGGCAGAATTAGTGCAACAGGGTAAGGTATGTTACCTGGGACTATCTGAAGCTGCACCTGCAACTATTCGTCGCGCTCAAGCTGTGCATCCAATTAGTGCTTTGCAAACTGAGTATTCCCTTTGGAGTCGCGAACCTGAAGAGGATATATTACCTACCTTGCGCCAGTTAGGTATTGGCTTTGTGGCTTACAGCCCCTTGGGTCGCGGCTTTTTGTCTGGACAATTTAAAAGTCCTAATGATATTCCAGAAGATGATTATCGTCGCCACTCACCACGCTTCCAGGGAGAGAACTTTATTGACACTCTCCCGGTTATAAACCGGGAGATTCTTGGTTCACAGACTCGCCGTTAGACGACAGGCTTGCACCCTTCGGGTATCTCCTTCGGAGACGCTCCGCGAACGGCAGTCGCTCATGGGGGAGACCCCCAAGACCGCGCTGCCTCACCAATCGCCCAAGAGGGCAAATCTCCCCAAGCGTAAGTTCCTGTATGCCCTACAGTACTTAACCCACGTTTTAAAATGTTAATACTGGCATTAATATCTCTATCTTCTGCATATTTACAATCAGGGCAAACATGAGTTCTGGTAGATAGAGATTTTTTCACTTTCTTGCCACAGTTAGAACAATTTTGGCTTGTATTATGGGGAGGCACAGCAATTGTTATTTTCCCATATTTAAACCCAAAATATTCTAACCAATTACGGAAAGTAGTCCAACCAGCATCACTTATACTCTTAGCCAAATGCCGATTTTTTACCATGCCTTTCACATTTAAGTCTTCATAAACAATCACATCATTAGAGTGAATTACGCAGTATGCCAATCTCTTGCAATACTCTTTACGTTGCCGACTTACCCTTAAATGCTTACGAGCATATCGATTTTTGGCTTTATAGTAATTGTTGGATTGTGGTTTTTTTGCTTTTTTCTTTTCTTGACTGAACTTCTTAGACTTTTTGCGATTAGCTCTACTTAACTGCCTTTCAGCTTTGCGGTAAAACTGAGGAGAAGGTTCAACATTACCATGACTATCAGCAATAAAATACTTAAGTCCCAAATCAATTCCCGTTACTTGTTTAGTAGCTTCAGTTTCAATTTTAATCTTGACATCTATTGCAAATTGGGCATAATACCCATCTGCACGACGTAAAAAACGAACTCGTTTTATCTGCTTTAAGTCATAGTAATTTAAGTTATAGGTTCCCTTTAACTTTAAAGTCCCTATACCTTTTTTGTCGGTAATTGTTAACCTTTTCCTGGTTGATGAAAGCTTCCATCCTGAACTTTTATATTCAACAGAACGGCAATTTTTCTTAAATTTAGGAAACCCTTTTTTACCCTTAACTTTCTTTTTGCAGTTATCGTAAAATCTACTAATTGCACTCCAAGCGCGTTCAGCAGCAGATTGTCTAGCCATGCTATTAAGTTCATTAGCGAAAGAAAATCCAGCCGCCAATACACGACAATATTTATTAAGGTCATATTTATCTACGCCTTTGTTGTTCATCCAAAAATGCAAGCATTTATTTTGAATGAATTGGCTAGTACGAATAGCGTCATCTATAGCGCGATACTGTTTGTCTTTTGCTTTGATTTTGAACTCGTAAATTATCATGGTATCGACCTATCCACTAGATTTTTATGCTAGTATATCAAAGATAAATTTGACCAATTTATTTACATAAATTTACAGATGGCTTTAGTCAGCATCAGGGCTATTAAAATAGTCGTTGGTGCTACATCTCCCACTTAAAAGAAGTGTGTAGGTTCGATCCTCACCTACACACTTGGGAGTTTTGCGCCTATCGACTTATTTGGATAAGTAAATTAAAGTAAAAACCATGACAGACGAAAGAAAATTACAAGTCAGTTTAGCCATCATCCGCATTTCCACAGCAATATTTTTTCTCGTTTGGTCATTACGGAAGCTGATACAACCAGAATCAACGCAAAAGATATTTTCTAGTTTTTACTTTATGCAAATCTCACCAGAAATTTCCTATGTTGTGGGTGCGATTCAAACTCTAATTATTCTCATGTTTCTGGTGGGTTTATTCAAAACTTGGACTTATGGTGCATTGCTGGGAATGCACATTGTATCCGTGCTTTCAACATATCAAAAACTACTAAATCCCTACGAAAGTCCCAACACCTTATTTTGGGCTGCGGTTCCCGCATTGGGTGGATTAATTGCCTTATTTTTACTACGCGATCGCGACCAATGGCTAACCCTAAAGCTGGGTCAAGCAAGTAGAACACCCTCTTAGGTACTAAAGTCTAGCAAACAATCACCACTCACCCTGACCTATTTACCATGAGCCCATTGGTCACAAGTTAAGCCTGTATCGCAGTTGTCAAGGGGATTTTAGAAGATGGTTGAAAGAAAAATTGGTCAGAGCCGAGCTGTTTGTCAGGGAATGGTGCAACAATTAACTTAACGTTAGGTTTTCGTTGTCGTTTAACAATACCTAAGTCTTTATTTTCAGGAGCAGCAAAATATTTAACTGGGTCAGAAACTAGACCTTTCTGATGTGCAACATAAAAATGATAAAGACCACGATAAATCATCTCCAAAGAAATGCGATCGCGCCTGTAAAGAGAGTTCATCCGCTACGGCATCACCTAAATCTACCAATACGGCATAAAATAACCAAGTTCCCCAAATCTGTAGTTGAATACCGTTAATAGAACCCGTCCATAAATATCTGGCTCATGCTTCCCTCAAATGTCACTCAAATCCCTGTCTCCAATTGAGTTTCATATGATTTGCAGTTGATGCAAATATTACCTTTTTCGAGGTTTTTAATAATGATAATCGCCCTAATGGGAGGAGAGGCGAGCGACGCTCGCCTCTCTATGATTATCATTTTCATTTAGACTAGTTCCCGGTGCAAAACTATTAAATTTTTCAGATATCAAACTTCATTAATAGCTGATACTTGTATGTGTCAGCTATATTTTCATCAACAAATAAAAATCAAACATTGTGACCATTTTTTAGACATGATATTTGATGAAACTATAATAGGTATGAAGGTAAAAATCATCAAAATAACTAAGTTATTTATTGAGATTTTGATTGATTGAAATTTTGGTAGTCACTCGACTAATAATAGTTAAATTATGAGCGATAATTCCCAAACCAACCCAACGAGAGAATCCTGATTCTCCCTTGTACAAGCAGCGTTGTAAACCAAAACAACGTTTTAGAAAGCTGATGCATCCCTCTACTCCGTTGTGCCAACGACGAGCTTTTTTAAAATGCTGTTCTTGGTACGTTTCCAAATGCTCAAACAAGTCTTGCACATAGTCTTTACCATTTCTGATACTGCCATTGAGGAAGCCAATGGGGTTGTTGATTTCGTGGGCAACTCCAGCAACGAGATTCCCCAAGGAAGCCATTTTTAGGGTAGTTTTTGCCTAAGTCCCGTTAAACGAAGTTATTTGAATTGAAAGCAGCTTTATGAAATTACTATCTAAATCTATAAAATGGATTCTAGCGAGTGCTTTGGTTTTTACCAGTACCTTACAATATTTTGCAGAGGTAACAGCCCAAACAAAACCACCTACAACTACTAAACCACCTACAAATACTAAACCACCCGTACAACCAATCAAAAAACCTCCTACACCTACTAAAAAAGCAGTCTCTCGACCAGTTTTTGTACCGCCAAAACCACCTGCTGGGTTAAGTACTGTATCTGGACGTAGAAGGGGAATGGGTAGCCGCAATGATTGTCCTGCGGTGGAGACTCCTCTCACTGCTTTAGTCCCTTTTCAAGAGCGCGTGGCGACTAGCAAACAAACAAATACATCAACGTCAGTAGATGTGTGGGGACTAACCACCTCTGAACGTCCAATGTTTTGGTTTTATGTTCCCTATACCAACATGAGTGCTGAATTTGTTCTACAGGATAGCTCAGAAAACGAAATTTATAAAAATCAAAACATTGCCCTCAAAGCAAAATCTGGTGTCATTGGTATTTCTATTCCATCTACTGTAATACCATTGCAAGTAGGTAAAACATATCGGTGGTTCTTTAAAATTCGTTGTAATCAACAACAAACAACGAGTGTTCCTATCTATGTAGAAGGAGACATCCAAAGAGTAAATTTGCATCCTAGTTTAAAGCAGCAGTTGCAAAGGGCAACAGAACCCCGAAAAAAAATAGCCATTTATGCAGCTAATGGTATTTGGTTTGATGCTTTGACAATGCTAGGGCAACTACGCCTTGCTAATTCTAATGATGCCTCTTTAGCAGCAGATTGGCAAAGTTTACTACAGTCGATAAACTTGGATAATATTGCTGAATTTCCTTTAGTTAATTATTAACAAAATGTCAATAATGCTGGTTTTGAAGGGTGGGGTAATACTGCTCCTACTACTAATACCATTTCTTTATAAAGATGCGCCAAATTTAAGCCTGCGTAGGCAGGCTTTGTTCGTATAGCCCCAGGCTTTAGCCTGAGGGAAATATAGCGCAGCCTCATACGCCAATTGGTATAACCAAAAATTAACTTTAGAGTGTGACATGCAGCTTTATTTAGGACTTGCAACACTCTCTACAGCCAATTACCAACTAGCACATAGGGTGCCCAATACATAGGACGAGTGTATGCAGAATCATTCAGCAGTTTTAATTGAGCAAGACGTAAAGCCTCTGCTGTTGTGACTTTACCAGTTATTAATTGACGATAGAATTCACTAATAAATAAAGCAGTGGAATTATCGCCAATTTGCCATAAAGATGCTAAAGTACTCCGCGCACCTGCTCGAATCGCAACTCCTGCTAATCCTAATACAGCGCGGTTATCTCCCGCTGCGGTTTCGCAAGCACTCAGAACAAGTAGTTCAATAGGCTCTGTTCGATTTTCCTCTCTAGTTTTGAGTAACTCATCTAATTCTTTGACATAAATGCGTCCATTAGCTGTTAGGATGAAAGTCTCTTCAGCTTTGGAACTAAATTTACCGTGTGTTGCCAGATGAACTACTCCAAAAGGTTGGATGTTGACTGTTTTTTCTAAGTTTTTCTTCGTAAAATCTTGCTCCAAAAGTGTAGTTTTTGTTATGCCTAATTTTTGCATTGAATCTAGTTCATCTTTGACATAGGGAAGTGGGGTAAAATTCTCGTTTTTGGGTGGTTGGGATAGCCCTCCTACAAGGGCATTTATTTCTTTTTGTAGAGGTTTGGGAGTAAATAGTTGCAATCCTGGACTGAGAGCTACAGCATACTTCTGGACTAAATATTCTTTGCCATCATACAGTGCAGCCATGGGAATATTTCTCAGGGAGCCATCTAGAATAAATACTAAAGTTTTAACCCCGCTCTTTTGCAGTTCTACTTCCACAGGTTTAATTAACCAATTGTAAAGCTTTTGGGATTGCTTTCTAAATTGTTTTCCGGTATCGGGTTGGACTATTGCTGCTTGCATTTTTGTAATTACCTCCTCTACATCCTCACAGTTATCTTTAGAAATACAGTTATTTTGAGGAGATATATGTATCAACGGTTGTTTGGGAAGTTTAACAATAACCTCTAATTTCTGGTCTAAAATAATCGGGTAGAAAATAGCTGTATCTGGATTATTCTGATCTACTATTTCGTCAATAACCACAAATTTATCACTTAAGCAAGCTTCCCGGAAAAAATTATCTAATTCTGCCAGTTGTAATGCTTCTATGCGCTTGCGTACTTTGTCTAAATCCGGTTTTCCTTGTCCTGACTCTTGTAATAACAGTTGCACTGACTGCCGATAAATAGGTTCTACACTGTCCCGGAAATTGAACTGTACCTGTTGGTTAACTGTGACTAAATCGCTGCGGAGAGACTGGAGTGTTAAAACTGCGGCATCATAAGCAGCTATGGCTCCTGGAATATTTCCCTTTACTTTTAGCAAACGTCCCAACTGCCACTGCCAACGGTAAGTAATATCTGAAGCATTGATTTCCTGAGCGATAAATAATGCCTGCTGAGTCAAATTCTGTGCTGATTGCCCCTGATTGTTCTGCTCGTACAATTTTCCTAAAATTCCCAATGCATAGGATTCTCCGCGCTTATTGCCTATAGCTTTGGCTTGTTTTATACTATTGGCAAGAATTTGGGCAACGTCTTTTTTGTTACTAATTTTGATGATAGTATCAGCAAAATTGATACTAGCATAAATACTAGCTTGATTACTAGGCAGAGTAGGAAGTTGGGATTTGATTGTAGGGATTAATTCTTTAGCTGCTGTGATATCTTGATTTTCAACCAACAAACTGAGAAGATTAATTTGAGCTTGAATTTTGGTGAGTGGCTCGGATGCGATTGCAGCAGCTTGCTGATAATAAGCAATTGCACCTTTGGTATTACCTAATGCCCTCACAGTGTTACCGAGACTAAATTCTGTAAGGCTAATTTCTGGAGACAGTTGCAGTCCTTTGGCGATTTCTAAGCTTAGTTGTAGTGTTTTCTGGGATTTATCTAACTCACCCAATTGTTGCCAAGCATTGCCCAGGGAACGCAAAGTAGCGGCTTTCAGGGGTGAATTTGGTTCGGTTTTTAACTGTTGCTCCCTGGACTCTAAAATCTTTAAAGCCCGACGGTAAAAGCCAGCAATTCGCCAAGCTTGTGCTTGGTTGATAAGACTGCGAGTTACTCCGGCATTGTTACCTAATTGCTTCCAGATTCCCTCTGCTTGTTGGGCAGTTTCTACGGATATATCTGCTTTTCCCAGTGCCAGTTGCAGTCCTGCCTGAATATCTAAAGTTTGCGCCAAAACTTCCAGCCATGCTGGTTTTTGAGTCTTTTTCTGCAACTGTTGCTTTTTCCCATCCCAACCAAGTAAATTTAAACTAGTGCTGATAGCTTGGGAGGCTTGTGTCCACGAGCCAAGTTGCTGATATACCAGACAGAGGTTAGTCAGGGTTGCGGCTTGTCCCAGGGTATCTCTCTGCTGCTGATAAATACGGTTAGCTTGTTGTAAAATAGTTACTGCTTCAGTCAAGTTTCCTGCTTGATACAGGGCTTCTCCTTGTTCCAGAAGTTGCTGTGGTGTTGTGGCTGAGAATTGACTGTTTTGGCTGGAAATTTTACCTACTGAATGTGTGTATGGTTGTTTAGCAAAGGTGATGGGGGTAATAGTCAGGGCAAAAGCGAGAGTAAATAATAGTACATGGAAAACCGCAAATTTAATTACTCGCTTTACAAGCAGCAACCTTTGCAGAATTGATTTGAACCAACCAAAATTAATTAACGCCATTTGACATCTCCGGAAGTTATAGCGCTACGCGCAAGTAATAAGTAATAAGTAATAGACCTCTGGTAGAAATTAAATATGCGTCAGCCAGAACCCTTGTAGAGACACGATATAGCCTCCTTTCGGGAAGAGCTACGCTAACGCGTCTCTACATTTAGGGAGCAGAACAAGAGGCAGATGTTTGCCAAGGACTGCGGGGGTTAACTTGCGGTGCTTGGGCTACTAAGTGCACGTTACCATTAGCATCAATTACCCAACCAGTAGCTTCCACAATGGCAAGAGGAGAAACTGGAGAACTGGTGGTGACTGCTGGTGCTTGTGGCTGATTTTCAACTTTGGCGGAGTTTTGGACAGTGGTTCTGGGTTTTACCCACTGTGTTAGGGTACTGGTATCTTGTAATGGTTCAGTGGGACTCAATGGTAAACCACCACGTCCTGTAGCCACAAAGGAACTCTGACTTTGGGGACTTCCTGGGGTGCAAGCGTTGGAGATTTGCTCGGAGGCATCCACCAAATTTGAGGGTAGTTCAACTAAGCCTTGACTGGGGTCTATTTCTGGTGTGTTTATAGTTACATTACCAATAACCCCTAATTCCGAACTAGCTGTAATATCGCTATTTTCTGTTAGGCGCTCTTGGGAAAAAATACCGAAAATTCCCTTGGTTGAAATGTTAATATTACCACCATTACCTGTAAAGGCATTGGCGGTAATGTCGCTATTTTCTTTAGGGAGGGCGACAATGAAGGGGCTATTATTAATAGTGATATTACCGCCATTACCACCAAATTGCTGATTTCCGGCAGTGGTGGAGATTTGACTACCGTTGCGGAGTAATAGCAAGTCTTGCAGATTTAGGGTAATATTACCGCCTGTATTACTGCGGGTTTCAGCGGAGATGGTGCCATTGTCGAGGGTGAGGAAGCCTGCTGTGAGGTCGATATCACCGCCAATTCCTTCTCCTTGGCTATTCACAGCGATAGTTGCTCCATCTCGGATAATAAAGGTTCTGGGGTCGATGATGATATTACCACCTTTACCCGTGGAACCTTCAGTTGTGTTGGCGAATATTCCTGTGTCTGAGTCAGAGAGGGTGATATTGTCTGTTACATTTAAGATGATATTACCTGCTGAAAATTGACTGGCAGTACGGCTAACAATTTGACCACCGTTACTGGCTTCAAAAGTATTGGCGGTAATTTCGACAGTGCCTGCATCCCCTTCTCCAAGGGTATTGGTATTAACTTCGGCACCATTGGTAACTTCAAGGGAGTCAGTGGTAATGGATACACCCCCTGCTTTGCCCACTGCTCCAGATTCTACTCGGCTGAATGCCCCACTCTTACCTCTATCCTTATCTTCGCCATCAAATTTGACCAAGTCAGTGGCATTAATGTTGACACTGCCAGCATCCCCAACTCCTCTGGTACTGGCATTAAGTTGGGCACCATTGATAACTTCAAGGGAGTCAGTGGTAATGGATACACCCCCTGCTTTGCCCACTGCATCAGAAGCCACAATGCTGCCTGCCGCACTGTCGTCAAATTTGACCAAATCATTGGCATTAATGGTGATAGTGCCAGCATCCCCAATTCCTCCGGTACTGGCAGAAAGTGTGGCACCATTGGTAACTTCAAGGGAGCCAGTGGTAATGGATACACCCCCCGCTTTGCCCACTGCTCCAACTTCCACTTGGCTGAATGCTCCACTGGGATCTCCATCAAATTTGACCAAACCAGTGGCATTAATAGTGACACTGCCAGCATCCCCAACTCCTCTAGTACTGGCATCAAATTGGGCACCATTGGTAACTTCAAGGGAGTTTGTGGTAATGGATACACCCCCCGCTTTGCCCATTGCATCAGGACCCACAATGCTGCCTGCTCTACTGGGCAATTGATCCTTATCTATCCCATCAAATTTGACCAAATCATTGGCATTAATGGTGACACTGCCAGCATCCCCTTTTCCAAAGGTACTGGCATCAATTACGGCACTATTGGTAACTTCAAGGGAGCCAGTGGTAATGGATACACCCCCCGCTTTGCCCTCTGCTCCAAATGCCACTCGGCTGAATGCTCCACTGGGATTTCCATCAAATTTGACCAAACCAGTGGCATTAATGGTGACACTGCCAGCATCCCCAATTCCTCTGGTACTGGCATCAAGCTGGGCACCATTGGTAACTTCAAGGGAGTTTGTGGTAATGGATACACCCCCTGCTTTGCCCATTGCTCTAGGAGCTACTTGGCTGCCTGCTCCACTGGGAAATCCATCCTTATCTACCCCATCAAATTTGACCACATCATTGGCATTAATGATGACACTGCCTGCATCCCCTTCTCCAAAGGTACTGGCAGAAAGTAGGGCACCATTGGTAACTTCAAGGGATTTTGTGGTAATGGATACACCCCCTGCTTTGCCCACTGCTCCAGGAGCCACTTGGGTACCTGCTCCACTGGGATTTCCATCAAACTTGACCAAATCAGTGGCATTAATGGTGACACTGCCAGCATCCCCAACTCCTCTGGTACTGGCATCAAGTACGCCACCATTGGTAACTTCAAGGGAACCAGTGGTAATAGTGACACTGCCTACATCCCCAACTCCAAAGGTACTGGCAGAAAGTTCGGCACCATTGGTAACTTCAAGGGAACCAGTGGTAACTGATACATCCCCTGTATTACCTACCCCTCCAGGATTTACATCGTTAAAAGCAAAACTATTATCAAACAAAACATTATCGGTGGCATTAATTGTAATATCTCCTGCCTGAGCCTCTGGTGTACCCAAACCTGAGCGAATCCCAGCAAAAATTTCACTCCCTTCTCTTACCTCTAAATTCCGGGCATTAACCGTAATTGAGCCTCCCTCACCAGCACTCACATCAACCCTTGCACCATTAATGGATACATCGGCTCTTGCTACATCATCAGGTATACTCAAACTCAGGTTCTTACCATCAACATTTAACCCTATCGTTCCATCACCTGCTAATCCTGCCAACTCCAATCGTCCACCTAAAGCATTCAATCTCCCTCCATCTATGGTGATGTCTCCACCCACTAGCAGTAAACTCTGACCATCTGGTACTCTTAAGCCAAGAAGATTATCTCCTGCTGGTGCAATTGACCTACTTTCAATTCTTCCTGTCTGAAGTTGATTGAAGAAAAATGCCGATGGATTTATTGTCAGTAATTGGGAGGGAGGCTGAGGATTTGTGGCACTGAAAAAGCCTTGATTCCCAAATTGAATCGCATTGGCTGTAGAACCCACAAAGGAACTATTGACATCTAAACGTGCATTCTGTCCAAACACAATTCCATTAGGATTCACCAAAAAAAGGTTGGCATTACCCAAAACCCCCAGTGTCCCCAGAATATTAGAAACATTACTTCCCGTCACCCGCGTTAAAATATTCTCAATGCCACTGGGATTGGTAAAATATGCTCCTCGTCCTGACTCAATATTAAATTCTGTAAAGCTGTGGAAGAGGTTCCCCCCGCGAATTGCACCCCCATCAATTCTGTCACTGGGAACTTCTCTGATAATCTGGTTGGGAATGACTACAGAGTTATCATTACTGCCAAGAGTATCATCTGGAATAATTTGCGCTTGAGCTCGAAAGATTGCACCCTGATTTATGTAGGTTAGGCTACCAGCGAAAAACCCAATCAGGAAATAGATAAATCGCATTACCTTTTCCTAATAAAACTTTAGAATGTGGCAAATTTTACCATATTCATTTAGGTTTTGAATCCTCCCTTGTACATATTGCAAACCTCCAGTTTGGAAATAGGACACCAACTTCAGTTACAGCGCAAACCTCCACAGTCGTTTAACTTCACTGATAACAATCATTGCTAATCTTTGTTATTGACTGTAAACTTAAAGAGAATCGATCACTTCTTGACGTTGGGATTGGTAACTTAAAGGATTTAATCAAATATAAAGTTACCGAGGCTGGGGGATTTTATATTGAGGTTCCAACCAAAAAAGTAAAACCTTCTCAAACTTGCCCTAATTGCGGTCATCAAAAAAAGAAAACGTTAGCACAAAGAGAACACCATTGTGAGAAGTGCGGTTATCGATGTGATAGAGATGTAGCCGCAGCAATGGTAATGCTTAATCATGCAAGGGGTATGGAACGTGCCTCTACAGACTCAGATGAGTCAACCTCTACTTGGTGTGGAAGCTTCAAGCAAGTTGCTCAAGTGAAGAGTCGGAAACGTGTATCGAGCGCGATAGCGGATACACGTAGTTCATTAACTCAATACTGTACTGCTATCCTACGGGTAGACGCGCAGTGGCTTCTGGAAGTAGCTAACGCAACGCAGAAGCAAGCTACAGTTAAGCTTGAAAACTAAAAAGAGCGTAGGTAAACCTGATAAGCTAGGAGGAAGTATCAAAATCTGAATAAATAATCACTTTTTAACAAAAATATTTTTAATTCCTTATGCATTCTCGCCAAGATATTACGGAATTATTCTCAACATTCGCGCAATTGTCAGCAGATAGATTCCGGAAATGGTTAACAGATCCCAAATTGCGCCGGAGTATCACAAAATGCTTAGAATACAACCCAGAAGTATCAAAGGCAGAAAACTTTTGGGCAAGTTATTGGCACAAGCACTGGCAGAACCAATCCCATATTCTAGCCAAAATGCATTTGTCTGCTTATTTACAAGAAGCATGTTATTGGGCTGCGGAAACCACTGTTACCAAATTTACCAACACCCAATATAGTTTAGCTGACTACTTCCAATTAGCAAATGCTGAGGTGGAAAACATCCTCAAAGGCTTTAAACCTGAAATTAGCAATAACTTAAAAGCCTATGCCCAAATGGCAATTTCCAGTCGGTTGAGAGATAATTTACGGCAGCGCAAAGAAGCTGATGGCTGCACTAATTGGGGATTATTACGCAAGGTAAGCAAAAAGCTGGTACTAGCATCTCTCTCACATGCTGGATTATCACCAGCCATGATTGCCCAATATCGTTTAGCCTGGTGTTGTTTCAAAGAACTTTATATCCAGAATCACCCTGGAGGTACTAGTAAATTACCAGAACCAAATCACCAACTTTGGGAAGCTATAGTCAATCTCTACAACAGCGAACGAATAAACCAATTAACTCAACTGACTCCACAATGCAGTGCAGATATCATTGAACAGTGGTTAACTAGTACTGCTACATATTTGCGTGCTTATCTTTATCCACCTGTGGGTTCCCTAGATGCCCTCAAGTCAGCAGATGACTCTAATATCACCTTGGATTTGCCAGACCCCTCCTCTGACTCACTAATCGCAGATATCCTAGCCCAAGAGGATGCCCAAAACCGCCAAAATCAACTCTCGCAAATGCAAAATGTATTGTCAAAAGCTTTACAGGCTTGCAATGCACAATCCCAAGAAATACTTAAACTATACTACCAACAGGGACTTACTCAACAGGATATCATCAAACAATTACAGATCAGCCAGCCTACAGTTTCTCGCCGGTTGATTAAAGCCAGAGAATCCTTGTTGGCAGCATTAATCAAATGGAGCCAGGAGACATTGAATATTTCTATAAGTTCCAACCAAATAAAAAATATGAGTTATTTTTTGGAAGAATGGTTGAGAACTAATTACAATTTAAGCTAATTCCACAATTACCATAAGGTGGTAAAAGGTTGTAAAAGAATAGTAAAAAGGTAGCAAAAATGACTTGTGTATTTGCAGATCCAAGAGAATGGGAGTTAGAAATTTCACCAGCACTCCAAGCAGATTCTTGGCAGCAAAGCCAAGTTTATGCCACATCTAGTAGTCGTTGGTGCGCTTATATTAATCAAATTTGCCTGGATGTCTTTTTAAATTGCATACAGGCAGAGTATGTTGCTAATGCTACTGCCTGGGAATGCATCCCTGGTGTGCCTGGTTTTTGGGAATTCCTGAATGGCACAGTAGTTTTACTGGGACAGAAGCGAGTTGTGTTAATTCCCAGTGAGGCAATAGATGATGGGGAATTAGAAGTACCCCAAGAATGGGTAGATATTCCCAGTTGGGCAGCAGACTATTATATAGCAGTGCAAGTTAAACCAGATGGGGATTGGGTGCGATTTTGGGGCTATACAACCCATCAAGAACTCAAATCCTTGGCTAATTATGACCCAGTAGATAGAACTTATTGCCTAGATGCCCAGGATTTAACCAAAGACCTCAATGCTTTCTGGATGACCTACCAATTTTCCACAGAAGAGATGAAAACTGCTGTATCTCCCCTACCAGAATTATCGGCTACCCAAGCAGAAAATCTCTGCCAACGGTTAAGTAATTCCTCTGTGGCTTTTCCTCGATTAGCAGTGCCATTTACAACTTGGGGAGCCTTGCTAGAAAATCAACAGTGGCGACAGAATTTATACCAAAAACTATACCAACAGCGACAACAGTTACAATCTTCTACAGAACAAGTTAATCTTAGTAATTGGTTGCAGGGCATTTACGAGACTTATTGGAACACCATTGAGACATTTTTGGACGCAAATTCTCAAAGTCTAGCTTTTAATTTAAGGAGTAGTTCTGGGTTAGGAAGTGCTAGTGTGAAACGAGCCAAGTTGATTGATTTGGGAATGCAAATAGAGTCTCAACAATTGGTGCTACTAGTTGCTTTGACACCTCAAGAAAACCAAGAAGTTAGTATTCGCGTGCAATTACATCCCGCTAATGGAGAAACTTATTTACCTGCTAATATTAAGCTGGCTTTGCTGACAGAATCAGGGGAAATAATTCAGTCAGTGCAAAGCCGAGAAGAAGATAACTACGTGCAATTACCGCGTTTTGATGGAGAGGTGGGAGAATGTTTTAGTATCCAAGTTGCTGTTGATGAATGGCAAATAACAGAAAATTTTGTGGTTTAACACCAATCCGCATTTTAAAACGTAACTCTCAACAGGATGACGCGGGGACACACCGGACGCGGAGCGGGATGTTGTTTCTTCCCTTCAAGCTTTTGGGTTTAAGTCCCCCACCAATTATCCTTCTTCCTTCTTCCTTCTTCCTTCGTTAATTAACCCACAGAAATCCGGGTATAGACCTCTTGCAAAAGTGTTTCGTGGTGTAATGGAGGTTTATTCATTTTTGGGGTAGCCACTACTGTCGAGCGATCGCCACCGGATTCAATTATTCAAAAAAATGAAGAATTCTGGGTATCTTGTACGTAAATTTAGACAAAAAAATAGTATCTAATTATAGCAACAAAATATTTTTGCAAGAGGTCCTATGAGTAAACTATTGATTTTTAGCTTGTTAGGAGGTGATTTTAACCAAGGATTTCCTGTGGTTACTGCTCAACTTTGGGATACTAAGCAATCATTAAATGTGAAATTTATCGGTAGTTTACCAGCAGTACCAGCACTTGCCAATATTTATCACAAATGGCGATTACTCTACGAAGCCGTACATTGTCGTTTGGGCAATAATCAACGGATAAAAGTGCATCAGCAAGATATTACTAATATCTCTATAAATGAGTTCAATGATGTCTGTCAGCAGCTACAAAGGAATATTAATAGTTGGTTAAAAACTGAGTCATTCCAGAATATTGAGCGGCAGTTACGGACTTTACTTAGTCCTAAAGATGAAATTAGAGTCATTTTTGAAACAAATGTTGCCCTTTTGCATCGACTACCTTGGCATTTGTGGGATTTTTTCGAGGATTATCCCCAGGCTGAATTAGCTTTAAGTAATCAAGAATATACATCTCCTCAGCTATTACAAAAATCCCCTACAGGTAAAGTCAAAATTTTAGCGATTTTAGGTAATAGCGTTGGTATTAATATTGAGAAAGACCGTTCTTGGTTAGAAGGTTTGGCAGATACCCAAGTCAAGTTTCTGGTGGAACCAAACCGCAGAGAATTGGATGAGCAACTGTGGAATCAGGATTGGGATATTCTCTTTTTTGCCGGACATAGTGCCAGTTTTGCAGATGGAGAAATAGGAGAAATAGAAATTAATCAGACAGAAAGTTTAACTATTCCCCAGTTAAGAAATGCACTGAAAAAAGCAATTATACATGGTTTAAAACTAGCAATTTTTAACTCCTGTGACGGCATTGGTTTAGGGCGAAATTTGGCAGATTTAAATATTCCTCAAATGATTGTCATGCGGGAACCAATCCCAGATTTGGTAGCCCAAGAGTTTTTGAAAAACTTTCTTTTGGCCTTTGCAGGTGGTAAGACTTTATATGGGGCTGTGAGAGAAGCGCGAGCAAGATTACAAGGCTTAGAAAATGACTTTCCTTGTGCCAGTTGGTTACCTGTAATTTGCCAAAATCCTACAATTGTGCCAGTAAATTGGCAAGAACTCTGCGGGAATTTTAGTGATAATAAATCTCTAGATATTGGTTCTATAAACACTGTTAATGATATTAAATCTCTAGAGAAAGACTCTATAAATAGTGATAGTAATATTAAGTCTCTAGATAAAGGTTATACAAACAGGAGAATTTCGACTCCAAATTTTAACCTCTGGACTGTACTTTTTATTAGTGTAATGATAGCAGCTTCAATCCTAGGGTTGAGGTATTTAGGTGTTTTTCAAACAGCGGAACTGCGAACTTTAGACCAAATGTTGCGACTGCGAGCAAAAGAAGAGCAAGATTCAAGATTGCTAGTTGTTGAAATTACCGAAAAAGATATCCAATCTTACCAACAAGAGATAGTCCGAGGCACAAAATCAATTCCAGATTATAAGTTAGCAGAATTACTTAACAAATTACAACAGTATCAACCACGAGTAATTGGACTGGATCTTTATCGAGATTCTCAAGATCCTAAAAAACCAAACCAGAGAAACCTTGCTGATGAACTAAAAGCAGATACAGTTGTTGTCCCTTGCAAAAGTAAAGATAGGAAATTTGACCCCCAAGGTGTAAAACCTCCGGAAAAAGTACCCGTAGAACGTCAAGGTTTTACCGATGGAATTGAGGATTCAGATTATATAGTCCGTCGGCAAATTCTGATGATGGCGCAAGAACCATCATCATTATGTCAAACACCTTATTCATTAAATTGGCAATTAGCTAATCGTTACTTGTTCCATGAAAATATTACAGCTAATATAAATAAAGATAATATTAGGTTTGGGAATCTGGTATTGCAACCCTTAAAGCCGGGACGTAGTGGTGGCTACCAACAAGGAGTAGATTTAGGTGGCTTTCAAATATTAATCAACTATCGCGATCGCAATTTCCAAACAGTTTCTCTAGAAGATGTATTCAATGATAAAGTAAACCTTGATTTAGTCAAAGATAAAGTAATTCTGATCGGAGTCACGGCTAACACTGTCAGCGATATTTGGTCAACTCCCTACAATGTTGTACAGCAATCTGCCAGGACACCAGGTGTGTTAATCCAAGGGCAAATGGTCAGTCAAATTATCAGTGCTGTTTTAGACAAAAGAGTTCTGCTTTGGGTTTTACCTTACTGGGGTGATATTCTGTGGATTTTAGCATGGTCTTTAATATCTGGTTTAATTATTTGGCGCATTGATTCGCGTTTGGCTCAAGGTTGCACCATTGTTGCTACAGTCGTAGTCTTATACGGAGTTTGTACAGTCATCATTAGTATATCAGGGGCATGGGTTCCTTTTATTCCTTCAGCCTTTGCTGTGGTTGCAACTGGGGTTGGTATCGCTGCGCGGAAGTATAGCGCTACGTGCTACTCCCTTCTCGGTGTAAGATTACCTATCTCCTAAACCTCTCTATCCTCTGTGTTCTCTGCGCCTCTGTGGTTTTTTAATCAGTAATCTTTGGGCGGGATAGGAGTAGTCAAAAGTCAAAATTCACGCATTCAAAAATTGACTATTCGTAGGTTTCAGCCCTCAACAATGTCCTAATAGCAATTTGAAAAAAGAATGCGACAGATGGGTAGGGGTTTAGCACTGCGCTTTACCCCTACGTTTTGATAAAAGTTTTTTTGAAATTTATTTTTAGTATTAAATACTACTATATTAACAAGCTTTTCCTCAGTTTTTTTTGTGAGTAAGCAAGAGCGTTGTTTTCTGTAACTTATTTAAAACAAGGTTTTCAGACTGTACATGGTGGCAGATTATCTCTTTACTATATTTACGCCGTATTGTAAAAAATAGGCTCTTCAGATAGGAGCGAGTTCAGTAATATCTCCGTACTGATGGCTGTCAAAAATTTTTTAGTAAGCCAAAGGTGAATAAAACGAAAAAACCCAACCAATTAGTTAATAGTAGGACTTGGCATTATGTCAAGATACCACTAAAAACTTTTCAAACATTCTCTGATACCAAAATACGAAAATTAGGAAAGAAAAAATGGCTGTAACATTTCGCGATGGTTCTCCTTGGTCTTCTAAACAGACTGAAAAGATTAATGATTTGATAAAAATCTATGCCCCTTACGTGTACTTTCATGAAGCGGAATTGTATTTCCCGACTTCGGTGGAATGGTTCCTAAGGTCTTCTATTCTTGTAGACAGCGACGGGAATGTCGTTAAAGAAACAATAAACGAACAAGAAAATCTGGGTAATGATGAGAACAAATATTACTCAAATCATAACCTTGTGCTCAAAAATACAAATCCAGGAGACATAAACGATTGGAAAAATAAGATTTACGAAGGTATGCTTGGGGACGATAAGATGGCAAATGCCCCTATGTATGCGACAATCGAAGTTGACGATTATACTCTCACTATTATTTACCACTTCTTTTACGCCTACAGTGGTCCTCAAACAGGTCAATATTTTGGCGAATTTTTTACGCCTCACACCGCTGAACATCAAGGGGACTGGGAGGCTTTTGCTGTTCGCTTAAATCAAAATTGTTCTGAAGTTTTGGCATACGGTTATTCAGCCCATGGGGATATAACTTGGATAAAGGAGAGAGTTGAAATTGAAGATAGCACTCATGCAACTGTTTACTCATCGTTGTTCACTCATGGTAACTATCCCTTTGCTTCAAGGTACGTATTGAAGAGAATTTCAGTGCCGGTTCCTCCTTTTGGTCATATTAATTTTGGTGATCTGACTTACAATAAAGGAATCACAAAAAAAGAGGATAGGTCAAGATGGGTTCCTAGTGAATATATATACATTGATTATGAAGATAAGAACAATATCAAAAAATTCCCGTGGGCTTATTATCAAGGTCGTTGGGGTGCTCACGTAGAGTTTAAAATAGAAGCTTTCCGAAGACTTGGCAATGGTATATTTACAGGAGTCTATAACAGGTCACCGAATAGTGAGCAGAGAGCCGTAGTAGCAGAAGCGATTGTTCTAGTTCCAATTTTTACTGCTATAGCTGGTCTTGGTCTAGTCACAGGAGCCGCGGCCACAGGAGTAGGAGGCGCAGTCACTAAGGATATTAAAATCATAGATTCTAATGGACCACAAACACCCTGGTATAGTGGAGTATATAAGAAGTTTTTGGGTTCTATTTATAAAATAACAACCCATACAGGACAAGGGTCAAACGATGGTTCAGATGCTTCAATGCAGATTAGAATGTTTGAACCCCCTGGAAATTTGATTGGTCAGCTTTTAACATCCCGAAGAAGAGACAGAGGAGAAGTCGTAGATTATTTGGAAATTAGAGATAATGATATCAGTCCTTTGCCATCAGTCATTGAAGTTTTTGGTGGCCATCATGATTTTTGGCGATGCTCAAAAATTGTTATTGAGAGAGCTGGAGGTTCTTCTACCGCAGAATTCAATTTTAATCAATCGTTTAGAGGTAATAAGACGGGCTGGATAACAAGACACAAGTCAACAATAAACACCATTGCCTTAAAAGCTAATAATGGACAGTTTGTTACTGCTGAAGGTGGAGGTGGGAAAGAGCTTCTAGCGAATCGCGATATTATTGGCTCATGGGA
>JAAUYI010010247.1_pt1 | contig 27659 bp, 18 predicted proteins | sample 7278041 | NCBI WGS metagenome assembly JAAUYI01 (sample SAMN14350216, study PRJNA611818) | marine sediment metagenome | isolation source: surface marine sediment (0.6m) | place: French Polynesia: Moorea | collected 2018-08
AGAGAAGAAAAGCGGGGTTACCAATGGCTTCCTATAAAGGTGTACAGGGTGTTCTTACCGTACTAGAAGACTTTTTTAAAGCAAGGCTCCCTCTTGAGCTGAGCGAAGGGCCCACCAATGCGCGGGTAAACCTACTTGGCAGCAACGATATTGCCAACAAACTTAACGGCAATCTCCTCGGTATTTATCTTTATCGTCTTACCATCGACGATCACGGTCGTTCCCGTTTCTTCAAAGCTCAAGGCGCCGACAACGGTGCCGCTCAACCCGAGTTACCAATAAACCTGCATTTTTTACTCATAGCCAACGCCGGTAGCGCAACCATCGAGGCGGATCTCATGAGCTGGGCCATGGTGGAACTGGCCAATCACAGCCAACTGGATATTTCCCACCTGCAAACCAGCGATGATGAGTGGGGACATACGGAAATCATTAACATCACTCCTGTTGACCTGACCACAGAAGATCTCATGAGGATCTGGGATGGATTTGAGACTCCCTACACCATTGCCATGGCCTATGTCGCCAAAACCATACGCCTACGCCTGAACAGGCAACGCACCGAGGGACCCGACGTGGCTACCCGAGTCATTCCTGGAGGGAGAGTAATATGAGTGCAGCAAAGCTGAAAATTTTGGAAACCGGCGTATTGCACGCCAGTGATGTCATCTACTGGCTCGACGGAACCAGCGCAGAATCAGTGGCGGAAATGCAGCGGCTCAGCCATGCCTTAAAATTTGAATTATCCGCAAAACCAGGTGACGTTAAAGTACGGCAGGCTCCGGGTAAAACGGTTTTCTGGCGCAACCAGGCCACTACCATCATTTCGGGAGAGGCAACTGAAAATGATAAAAGTTTTGTCGACGGCGGATCCTATAGCCTTACAGGTACAGTCTATGATACCAAAGGTTATTACAATCCGCGGACTTTTTCCGTCACCCTGGGAGCCAGTACTGTTCCCATTGGCGGCCAGGGGATGATCGTCTATCCCACACCCCTGGGCACCCGATTTGGTAAAGGCGGAGGACTTATTGCTTCCCTCCGGTTTGCAAGCGATGAACGGTTGGTGGTCTGGGCACTGCTTAGTGCCGTGGTGACCGTGCCCGGGGTTGGCAGCCAGACCTATCGAGCCCAGACGGATCGGCACGGCGATGTCCTTTTACCTTTGCATCGCCTGCCGCCACTACCGGAAGGCCTAACGGAATACAGCGTTGCTTTAAGTGTGGAGGCATCACTCACCGCCACCCCGGAAGAACCGCTCAACACAGGCGACCTGGTACCTATGGATCTTGAGAGTCCTTCAGTTGCCGGCTCATTTGCCAACCCAATTACTTTTGCCATTGTACCCAATGAAATTCAAGCCATTCGATCCGCTAATAAACGTTACTTGGCCGTCCAGACAAGTTGACCGCACCCGAAAAGGAGAAGATTATGCCTGAATATTTAGCCCCAGCTGTTTATGTAGAGGAAGTAAGTTTTCGAGCCAAATCCATTGAAGGGGTGGGGACCAGTGTTGCAGGTATAGTTGGCCCCACGCGCTTCGGGCCGGTACGTGGCAAACCGGAAGTGGTTACCAGTTTTGCCGAATTCACCCGTATCTACGGTGATGTACAGAACCTGTCATTTGGCGGCTCTGCTGTGCTCAATCACACTGCCATGGCGGCCAAGGCCTTTTTTGACGGTGGCGGCAAACAGCTCTTCGTTGCCAGGGCGACGAATTACACCCAGCCCACAGACGGTTTTGCCGCTGTTACCGACGGCAGCAATAACGTCACCTTCAGCAGCAGGTTTCCCGGGGCAATGGGAGATTTCACCCTGGAGGTTGAGTGGCGTGATAGTGAAAATCTGTTGCAATCAACTATCACCTCAGCACCGGCCGAAGGGGAAGTAGTATTTCTCGAGGCAACCGGTCTGCCCGAGGGTGCGGTGGCCAGCGGCCTGTCAAGCGCTCACTTCCCGCTGGATATTCGCGGGCTGGTACAACGCAGCGGCGATCATTATCAGATCGTCGACGATCTCTGTGTGCTCGATCCGGACAATGGCGCCACGATTGCGGCCGCAGATCTTGAATCAGGCGGCAACCATCTGGTTGTGGCCAATATGGTCGTTGATGGCGACACCACCATTTCCTATACTCAGGTGGTGGCCAAAAGACCCACCAGCGGTCCACTGCAAGATGGTACCTCCGCTGTTTTGACACTCAGCGAGGAAACCGACCTTGCCGATTTTTACACCGGCAATCACTGGGGAACCCTGACCACTCTACGAGGAACACTCAATGCTGCGGGAACCGTTTTCACGGTGGACGGCAGCGGTTTGAACGCCGGGGTAACCACAGCCATCGATCTTCGGCTCTCAGCACTGGCAGCCGCACCCGGCAGTGTGAGAGCCATTATGGTCCAGCGAACCTTTGATGTAGGTGTCAGAAACGGTGGTCCAAATGGTCCGGTGATCTACAGCTATGGCAATATTTCCAGTGCACCGGATGGTGACAACAGCCTGGCTGGAGTAATGGCTGCCGATCCTCAGAAAAGCTACGACAAACTCACCAGCCCGGTTCAGTGTACTCTTGCTGACAGTATCACCGGCGAGGATGTCATGTCGGCACTTTTTGAGATGTTTGATAATGGCGCCATGAACCCGGCGCCAGGCTCTGTCGAAGGCCCACGCTACCTGATTACCCTAAATGGTGGTGACGACGGCAATGCACCTGCGGCAGTACATTACGGCGGTGTTATCGATGAGGTTAACGGCTCCACCGGCTTTAGCGCTCTGGAGGACATTGAGGACATTGCCATTGTCCTTGCACCGGCCGCTGCCGCTGACAGCACCAACCACCAGGCCATTGTTGCGGAAATGCAGAAACATTGCCGTAAGATGAAGTATAGGGTCGGCATCGTTGACAGCCGTGAAGCCATGTCACTCTCGGAAGTTCGGGAATTTCGTTCTAATTTCGACGATTCTCGGCTGGCTCTTTACTATCCCTGGGTGGTGGCTGCCGATCCCCGCGGCGTCACTCCTACTGTCAATCTTCCACCAGCCGGTTTCATAGCTGGAGTCTACGCCAACACGGATGTCACACGCGGCGTTCATAAGCCGCCGGCCAACGAACCGGTCATCGGTGCTCTGAGGTTTGCCCAGGATATCAATCGCTTTCAACAGGAACTGTTGAATCCCAACGGCATCAACTGTCTGCGTTCATTTCCCGGACGCGGGCATCGGGTCTGGGGAGGCCGCACCCTTTCCAGCGATCCTGAATGGAAATACCTCAACGTCCGTAGATACTTTCTCTATCTGGAACGCTCCATCGATAAATCAACCCAGTGGGTGATTTTCGAGCCAAACGGTGAACAGCTGTGGGATAACGTCAGAATTACCGTTGAAGACTTTCTCTATAATGAGTGGGTCAACGGCCGTTTGCTCGGGAGTGCCAAAACCGCCTATTTCGTGCGGTGTGACCGTAGCACCATGACCCAAAACGACCTGGACAACGGTCGTCTGGTCTGCGAGGTGGGTGTCGCGGCCCTGAAACCGGCGGAATTTGTAATTTTCCGCATTGGCCAAAAGACCGCTGACAGTTGAACTAACATACTCGCCTTGTTTCCATCCTAAAACTCGCAATTTTTGGTTGAGATCAAGGCATGCGAGAAATTATCCACAGGCGCCCTGAAAGAAGTGCCCTTGGGGTGCATACATTGAGTATTCCGCGGATAAAAATTTGAGCATAACGAAGATATCGGGAACAAGGGCAGTTTTAGGATGGGAACTAGTCTAAAACGTCTGATCATTAATAATCTGAGAGGAACAAACCATGGCAACGTTTCGTGAAACTCCATACTCCGTTTTTAATTATCTGGTCAACCTTGGCGATGGCACCGAGGGTGATATCGCCGGCGGCTTTTCCGAAGTATCCGGCCTCAATGCTGAGGTAACCGTGGCGGAATACCGAAACGGCAACGCACCGGTGAACTACGTCAGGAAAATTCCCGCTATCCACAAGGCTGGTGATGTCACCCTCAAGCGTGGGGTCATCGGCGCGGAGAATCTCTACGAATGGTTGAACCAGATTCGCGACGGCGATGTGACTGCCAAACGCAATGTCACCATAAAGCTCAAGAGTGAAGATCCCACCAGTTCTACCGCCGTGGTCACCTGGAAGCTGATCAATGCCATGCCGATAAAATGGACTGGCCCCACCCTCACTGCCAAGGGTGGCAGTGATGTGGCCATCGAAGAGTTGGTACTGGCCGTCGAGTACATCGAACAGGAATAGGATATTCATGACCCAGGAGATGCTTGCCGCCCGTATAACTCTTACTCCACGACCGACACGGCAGCGGAAAACGGTACTGGAGGTGGCTATGCTGGGCCACTGTCCCGGACCGGTGCGCCTGGAGAGGTTGTTGGCACGTCCCGGCGTTCTGGAGGAAATGCGCAGTGTGGGTTTTGGCGAGGCTGTTGATCAGCTACAGAGCAACTCCCCGGAAGAGCGGGTCGAAAATCTGGATCACCTTCCCGTTCCTCTCCGTTCGAGTGCTGAATTTCATGATATCTTTCCCCTTGCAGGCAGCACCGATACAGATTACCAAAGTATTTTGGCGGGTAAACGAGCCTGGCTTCCAAGTTGTGTTGATGATTTCTTTGCCAACGGCGGCCAAAAACTCTGGGTGATCAAGGTTCCCGAACAGCAACGCCAACAGGGCTTTTTTGATCCCGGCAACACTAACCTCTGGGTCTTGGATTCCCCTGATACAACGGCTCCGCCTGCCTTGCCATCTCCGCAAACCGAACTTTTTCATGACACCCACAACCTTCGCGGTTTGGCTACTGCCCTGGTTATCCCCAACCTCGGCACAGTAGCCTTCCCGGATCTCGAGAGGTTACAGATCCCTGCTCAACTCCCCGATATTCCACGGGTGCGTCTTGACAATCCCGATCCGCAATTTCTGCCCTGTGCCGTCTCTTTGGCTGATGATCATCGTGAACGCCGCAACACCCCGGAAATGGAGAGCAGTGACATGCCCTCTCCAGCTGAACTGAGCATGCTGCTGCAACGTATTCTCCCATGGCTGATTAAATATCGTCCTGATATTCAGTGCCTGTTGACGCTGCCGCTTACCTATGACACGGCCCTGGGCAGTCCAGTGGCAAGTAACCAGGCACTGGACCTGATCCGTCAGATCCGTGGTGGCAGCAATGGCAATTATCTACGCAATGCGCAATTTCTCTTTCCCTATCTGCGCCGTTCGGATTCATCGCTTACCAGCCCCGTCGGCGTCATCGCCGGAAAACAGGCATCTCAGGCCCAGACTCATGGTCCATGGCGGTCAATTGCCGCCCAACCCCTGGAAACCGGAGGATTGCCCTTTCCACCAATGTCGATTGCTGAGACGATAGAATTGCGCCAGGATCCAGGAATCTCTGTGCTTCAGCAGTTCAGCGGCCGGGTCCAGCTCGATGATGAGCGGCTTGTCGTTCCGGCACTGCCTCCCGAAGAATATGGTCATGCTGAGAATATAGATCGCTTCGACGGTTATCGCTCTGCTGAAATAATGCGGTTACTCAGCTATCTCCGTCGCCAGTTACAACGCCTGGGCGAACAGCTGGTTTTTAATCTGGATTATCGTGACCCCAGGCCGAAGCTGCTGCTTGAACGCTTTTTCCGGCAACTCCAGCAGCGCGGTGGTCTGCGGGGAACAACAGCGGAAGAAGGCTTTCATATCGAGGAAATCGATACCCAGGAAGGAGCTATGATCTACGAGATCATGATTGCCCCGGCACTGCCAATCGATAGTATCCACCTCACCTTTACGAACGTGCAGGGTGAATGGCGGGGGGAGGTGAAAAATGTCTGAATTTGTCCCCTTCCGTTTTAAAGTCAACCTCTACAACAGCGACAATAATCAACTGTTGTGCAGCGGCAAATTCAGTGAGGTAACCGGATTCGAGCTGACCATGGAACCTAAGACCATTCAGGAAGGTGGACGCAACTGGGGAGAGCTGCAGCGCAGCGGCCTCACCAAGTTTTCGCCGATCATTCTCAAGCGGGGAGTTACTACGATCAATGATTTATGGAGCTGGTTTGATGCCACGACCCGCGGATCAAATTACGGATATCGCCTCCACGGTGAAATCATCGTGCTCGGCAATCCGGGCAAAGACAAAGCGGAAAATCCGGTTATGACCTGGCATCTGGAGAACGTCATGGCAACCAAATTCAAAGGGCCTGACCTCAATGCCACTGCTAACCAGGTGGCCATCGAAGAAATACACCTCGTCCATGAAGGCCTTGAACTTGAACGATCCGGAGCGACCGATACCGGTAGTGGGAGCTAGAACATCATGATGAACATCGAACACGGCAAACTCATCCCTGTTTCTGGCAACAATAACACCCCTGATATGGAAAATGCGGTGGATGTGCAGTTCAACCCTGTTACCCTCAAGGTGACGCTCTCAAACACTCTGAAGGAAAACGAGCGGGGCGGCAGCAGCCGTGCGGCTCAGTTTGTTGATAAAAGCTCCTCCAGTCTTGCCGTGGAATTGCTCTTTGACACCACTTATATCAATGCTGATGAAGGCGAATCCCAAGACGATATTGAACAGGGGTCCGACGTGCGGGATCAGACCAAAAAGATTGCCGAGCGTTTTGTGAAGCCGGTGGAAGCAGGCGAGGAGATGGAAGCACCCAAACGCTGTCTCTTCCAATGGGGCAGTTTCGAATTCGTAGGCATGGTGGAAAACTATGAGGAAACACTAGACTACTTCTCCAAAGAAGGCCGGCCCCTACGCGCCAAGGTGGTTTTGAAACTGAAAGAGGATCGCTATCAGTTCAGGCAGCGCAGTGACGGTGTTGCCGACGCCCAGCAGGACACGCCAACCCTCTCCCCCACCGGCAATAATGATGATGGTAACAGCCAGCATACCAATCCGGTGCCCGGCGGCAGCAAGGGTGCGGGCAACTGGCGCGATACGGCACTCTACAACGGTATAGAAAATCCTCGTCTGCCGGATGCGTCGGTGTTGGCAATTCCCAAGGTGTCCGCCGGAGCTTCTCTGGGCCTACAGGTTGGTGGCGGCATCGGGGCAAATAGCACTTTTGCCGCGCAACCTCCCGCTTTTTCATTCGGTGCTTCGGCCAATCTGGGCACCAAAGTTGCCGGTGCCTTCACAGTGGGCGCCAGTTCAATAGGTACTGCCAGCGTCGGAGCATCAAGTCTGCAAGATAAAACCACGACACTATCTTCAGACAGTTCGATCAACGTCGATGTGGGTGTGGGCTTTGAATAGTTGACCCAAAGGGGAACAAATATGCCCGTCATCATAGAAGAAGTGATTGCCGATATTCAAGAACCAGTTACCAGACCTAGTGAGACTATGCCGGCAGCAGAGCAGCAGCCGCTTACTCAAACGGAGCTGGAACTGGCCCGCAGGCTGGAACGCATCCGCCAGCGCCAGGAACGTTTGCGGGTGGATTAGGAAAAATAGCGACCAAGAAGAATGACCGAAGATGCTTTTATAAACATACGTCCCGTTTTTTCAGTGGATGGCAGGCGGCGCGACGATCTCAGCGAGGCGCTTACCGGTATGGTGGTCAACCTGCCGTTGCATGGCTGCAGCCACGGCGAATTGAGCTTTACCAATTGGGGCACACCGGAGGGTAGCCGTGCTCCCTCCTACCTTTTTAACGATATTGGCCTGGGGGCGGAAATGGAGATCGAAATGGGCCAGCCTCAACAAACCAGGATTTTCAAAGGTGAAATTACCGCCGTTGAAGAAGAATTTGGTGAAGGGGCGCCTATTCTGACACTACTTATCCAGGACAAACTCCATCAGCTGGCTCGCACCCGGCAGAGCCGCAGCTATGAGGAACAAACTGTGGACGATATCGTTCAGACTATCGTGAGTGATGCGGGATTACAGGCAGATGTGCAGGTTTCTAGCATCAACGGTACCTGGCACCAAATCAACGAGAGTGATCTTGCCTTCCTGCTCCGCCTGTTGGGGCGATTCGATATTGGTCTGCGTCTGGATGGCGATACCCTCCGGGCAAAACCAGAGGAACCAGATGCGGAGCCTGTGGAATTGAGTGGTCAGGACAGCGCTTTGAAGATCAGGTTGTTGACGGACCTCAATCATCAGCCCTCCTCTTCTAAGGTACTGGCATACAACACGGCGACCGCCGATGCGGTGGACCATAGCTCAGAGAGCATGGCACCGGCACCTTCGGCAACCACAGCCGCCGATACCCTGTCACAGTTGGGTTGGTCTGGTGATGAAATTGTGCCCCAGCCGACAGCCCGTAGTCAGGGAGAAGCCGAAGCCTACGCCAATGCCCACTTTCACAGGCAGGCTAAACGTTTCATCCAGGGAGATATCATCTGTCGAGGAGAACCCACCCTCAAAAGTGGCCGTGAAATCGACCTCACCGGCGTTTCCCCTCGCCTGCGGGGATTATATCAGGTTGTCCATTGCAGCCACCGTTTCGATGGACAAAACGGCTATGAAACCCATCTGAAAGTTAATAAAGCGGATTGGAGACCGGCATCATGAATGTTCACAGCCTCGGTCATCTGCACAGCATGCAACTGGCCAGTGTCGTCGACAATAACGATCCCGAGAGTCGCGGCCGGATAAAAGTGCAGCTGCAATCCGTTCCCATGGAAATATGGGCCAGCGTCATCGCCCCCTCCGCCGGTAGCGGATACGGAGCCAGTTTTATACCGAAAATCGATGAAATAGTGGTGGTGGCCTTCATCGATCAGGATTCTCCACTGATCCTCGGCAGCATCTGGGCAGGCAGCGATAGCCGGCCGGAGGATGCTGACCCGCAGGAGGAACATTATGTGATCCGTTCTCCTGAAGAAACGGTACTCGATTTCGACGACAGCGAACCGAAGGTGGAGCTGCGCACCCGCTCCGGATATCGCATCACCATTACCGAAACCGGCGGCGGCGAAGTGAAGGTTGAACGAGGCAGTCAAAGCGTTACCATGACTTCCTCTGAGATCACCATCGACAGCGCCGGACCGGTAAATATCAATGCCACCACAGTCAATGTGTCGGCCAGTATGGTGCAGGTTGATGCGGCAATGTCAAAGTTCAGCGGCGTCATCCAGTGCGACACCATCATCGCTACTTCAGTGGTAGGCACCTCCTACACCCCGGGGGCAGGCAATATCTGGTAGCAGACAATATGAGATATTCACTTACAAGGAAAGATCATGACCAAAGCTCAGCCCAGCCAACACACTCATAAGGTTCGCCTTCGTCCTCCTTTTTTCCAGAAAAGTATGGAGGCCGCCCTGCTTCGCTACCTGGACCCCGATTTCATTGCCCGTTTCCAGCAGGACGTGCTCAAGCAACGCTTCGAGCAGGTGCAGTTCTCCGCCTGGGTGAAGGAGGAGAACAGCAGCCAGTTCGACAACAAACCGGTATTGCGTCTGCCAACCCACCGTACCTTTCATCTGATCTGCTGCGAGGTGATTTGCGAGCGTTTTGGTCTGCCGGCCCTGGACCCGGCGCATATCACCTCCTCTGGCTTTGTCATCCGCCGTTTGAGAAATGATGAAGAACAGGCCTGGATGATGGAAGAAGGGGAACCCATCGGCTGGCGGCCCGTAACCGGTGATGTGAAGGATCCTGATCTCGACCGGCGCATCTGTGCCAACGGGATGTTGAGCCCGCCCAGTAATCACCTGACCTATAGCGGTGAACAGATACATCCGCTCCACATTCTCACCAGCAGAGATGACAAGGACAAACGCCATACGTTGCTCTACGGGTATGTTCCCCTGGGCGGCACCTATTACGAGCGTGATGCAGACACCCTCTTTGATGAAAAGAGTCAGCAGGAAAGCGCAACCATCGCGGCCCGCTCGCTGCCCTGGCCTTTCGGTTATCGCGGAGGAAAAGGGCATGAGTGGACAACAGAGAATTCTTTGCAGGTAGAAGACGGCGTTCCCACCAAAGAGATATTTGAACTGCTCAGGTTGCTGGTGAATCGCTATCATCTGGGCGAGGAAGGAATCGATCTCAATGCGGAACTGGAAGAGCTGTTCTCCCAGATCTGGTTTTACGACGACCGTGCCCTTCCCAAGCAATTCCGCGGCAATTTCTCGAACATCAGGGATATCGAGGAGCTCAAAGCCGGACGGAAATTCCACTTGACCAAATATCTGCGTGATTGTTTTGCCAGGGGTCAGGAAAACCCCTTGGTACAGTGGATTATTGAACAGGAGGACGCTGCCGATAAAGCCGGTGGCCTTGACAAGCTGGTAGCTCTGCCAGCCCTGCCGCAATCGAAGGGTGATGGGACACTCGACTTTTCCTTGAAGCTTACGGCCAGTGACGCAGAAGATATCCGTCATCACCTGGGCCAGCGCTACCGGGAGCAGACAATAGCCCAGGCCAGAGAGATTCCTTTGCCTAAGTTTGGCCAGGAGGAGCAGGATATCTTCCAGATCGTTCCCTTTGTCCGTTTTAAAAATGACCAGGGTCAAGAGCAGATTCAATGGGGTGAGCAGGAAAGCCGTTCCCTGCAATTTCGAGTTGCTTCCCCCTTTGATCCCGAGGCGAGCAGACCTTCGCTTATTCCCATGCCGAGTCTGAGGGATCTGAAACGCGGCCTTGCCAAAGGTGCCAGCGTACTCACTCCCGGTGACACCTTTGATCTCATCAACGGCCTCAATCTGAAAAAAGGTGCGAGTGAGGATGTTATCGGTAAGGGCCCGAAACTAGGCATCCAATGGATCTGCTCTTTTAGTCTGCCGGTGATCACCCTGGTGGCCATGATTCTCTTGATGATCATGATCTCGCTACTGAATATTGTCTTTTTCTGGCTGCCCTGGGTGCGAATTTGTATACCCTTTCCCAAGTCCAATAAATAGCAACGAGAGGAAAATTACCGATGCCGCAAACCCCAATCCCCAACGTGCAAAGCTGGCCTCTCGGCGGTGTTGACGATGATGGCCGGATCACCTGGGCAAAAGACGATGTGAGTGTTCGAGAGACCATGCTCAACATATTGCTGACCCGCCCGGGAGAACGTTTGCAGCGACCTGATTTCGGGGCCGGTTTGCTCAACTTCATCCATCAGCCCAATAACGAAACGACTCGTAATCTGATTGCAGGGGTCGTACGCAAATCCCTCAATTTATGGGAACAGCGGGTAATCATAGACGGTGTTGATGTCCAGGCCAGCCCGACCAACCGAGCCGAGGTGCATCTCAACATTCGTTACCGCCTGCGTCACAATCCGGCACCGGCTGAATTTGGCTTGACCTTGAACCTGGGTGCGTAAGGAGGAACTGAGACAATGGTACTACCGGTCCCCAATCTTGATGACCGCCGCTTCGATGATCTCGTAGCCGAGGCAAGAGCCCGTCTTGCCGCTCATCTGCCGGAGTTGACCCAGGTTACCCCTGGCGACCCCGTCCATACGATGATTGACCTCTTCGCCTGGCTGACCGAAACCATTCTTTTTCGGGCAAACCTCATCCCGGAGCGTCAGCGCAGAGTATTTCTCAATCTCCTGCAAATACCCATCCGACCGGCTAAAGCAGCTCGAGGTGTGGTCTGTGTCGATGGCAGCCCCACTAGTGTTCAACTGCCGCCCCTTTTGCCGGATGCCAGCAAACTCATGGGCGGTAAAAAAACCTTTACCACCCTTGGAGAGCTGCAACCGACCTGCCTCAGCCTGAAGGTACTGATCAAACAAATACTCTCAGTGGATGAACTGGCCGAAATGGGCATGACCCTGCAGGATCTGCACGAGCAATTCGGTCTACGCAAGGGAGAAAAGCCGCAGCCCTTTCAACCTCGTCGTTTTGATATCACCCGTGAACCCCTGAGTCTTAGCAAAAGCCTGGATAAAAGTTTCTATCTGGCCTGTATCACTCCCAAACAGCTTGCCAGCAATATTGATCTTCTGCGCGACAACCTGGCCGGCGTCCGACTCAGTGTTGCCTTAGGTCCTGCGGACGACCAGGAAGGCGAGGCAGTAAGTGAGATTGAGGCCCGCACATTGCAATGGGAACTGGTTGCCCAAGGGCCAGCCGATGATGTCCGATTTCTGCCGCTCGAAGTTATTTCTGATAGTTCGCTGGGCGGTCGTCAGGTCGGCGTGGTCCGCCTCCGTTTACCGAACAATAGCGGCCTTTTCGCTGACTTTGCCAGTGCCGATCCAATGTTTGACGGCAGTAAAATATTGCCTCCTGCCCTCGATGATGATGTGGAGGCTGCCAGGGTGGCTCTATGGATTCGTCTGAGCTGCCAGGAAGACCCAGAGCTTTCCCTTGGCTATCTGGGCTTGAACGGGGTGGACGTAATAGCCCAGGGGATTCGCCAGGATACCATGGTCGGCATCGGCAATGGGCTGCCAGATCAGGTCGTGGCCCTGCCGGATCAACAGATCGATGTCAACACTATCGATCTGCAGGTTGAGGAGGAGGGGCGCTGGCAGAGTTGGCGGGTCGTTGATTTCCTGGCAGGTCACGGTCCAGAGGCCCGGGTGTATCGGCTCGATAGTGATTCCGGCTATGTTTACTTTGGTGATGGTCTAGAAAACGGGCGCCGTCCGGACCGGGGAAACCGAATCCGCATCGCTACGTATCGCTATGGTGGAGGTCAGAGCACCAATGTTGCAGCCGGCAGCATCAAGGAAATCGACAACGGTAGTCCCCGCTATCGACTGCGCCATGACTGGCCACTTGCCGGCGGACGCGACGCTGAAAGCGTGGCAGAGGCAGAGCAACGCATACCCCAATTTCTCACCCATCGCAATCGGGCGGTAACAGAGGCGGATTTTCAGCTGATCTGTAGAAACAATCCGATCAATCCAGTTGCCCGGGCAGAGGTTATTAAGGGATTTCTACCCGGCAACACCCTGGATGCGGCAAGAGATGATGTACCCGGAGTGATCAGTGTATTCCTTTTACCGCCGGCGGAGGTGGCCATTGGCAATTGGCCCAAACCCACCAAAGGGCTGCTTAAAGATCTCTATAGTTACCTGCAGAGCAGAATTCTGCTGGGTACGGAACTCTATCTGCTCAGCCCCCAGTTCCTTCCCCTGGCTGTATCTGTACTGGTTACGGTGCGCGATCCGAAAACGGAGCAGGAAACTCTGAAAAAGGTGCGGGAAGCCATAACCGAGTATCTCTGGCCACTGGCTCCCGGTGGTGCCGCAGGCACAGGCTGGCCAATGGGTGAAGCAGTACGGCCCAATGAATTACTAACCCAGGCGGCACGGGTGGAAGGCGTCCAATCTGTAAATGGTATTGGTCTTTTTAGCCAATCTGGCGATGGCTGGCAGCTCTTGCCACCGACCGGACAAATGAAATTAACGATTTACCAGTTACCTGAGCTTATGGGGGTGCGGGCGGAAGTCGGTACCGCCAGTGATACACCACCATTACCCCAGGGTATCGGCCCGCTCTCAGGTTCTCCGCCCGAACCTGCGGATGGTATTGCCGTACCTGTTATCCCGGATGTTTGCTGATGGATGTGAACAATACCCCATACTTCCTGCTCCGCAGTGAAGTCGAGCTTGCCGAAGGTTCCAGCCGCCTGCACTACAACCACGCCCTGCAGGCTCTTGGTCTGGCGCAGAATCAGGATCTGCGACTACCGGCCAGCGATCCGGCAGCAGCCCTGAGCATCTGGCAAACAACGAAACCAATGGCTGTGGATTCTTTCTATCAGGTGGCCAGGCTGAGTAACGATGGCACAAGGGTGGAGTTCAACAGTGGTCGTGGCTGGCTTGCCCTCCAGGATGGAGAGTTACAAAACGTGGTGGCACCAATTGGAACAATAAAAGATCTCAGCCTGAACCGTGCGGGCCGTTTGGCTATGCCTTACAGCAACGATACGGACCAACACGGCTTGCTGGTCTTTGATCTGCGCAAGCGCTGGCTCACCAGCTGTGAGCTGCCTGTAGCACCCCGAAGAGTATGGACCGACGCAATGAACCGAATCTGGTGCGTCAGCGTTGACCAGCTTATGCTTTGTCAGGGGGAACCCCTGCCCCTGCCTTATCAGCCGCAGGATGATCGCTTCGAACCCATGAATGAGAACCCGACGGCTTTAGAACTTATCTGGCAGCAGACTCTGCCTGCCGGTTGGCAGGCGCTGGCAATCTGCGGTGATCAATCATCTCTCTATATCCTCGTTCACGACGGGGCTGCGCAACAGCGGATACTGCAGCGTTCAATGTCAACCGTACAGGACAGAACTTTTATCTCCTTCGACTTCGCCGATGAAATACCTTTTACCATCGATCTGGCTCTGGCCGGTCCCGGCAGACTGGCGGCTCTCGCCCCAAAAGAGGCAGGCGATACGGAATTTCGCCAGAGGGATTGCCCCGTGTTGAGTTTGCATCGGGATGAAGAGCTTGATGCAGGACAGGGTCACCTGATCCATGAACGATATCCCATGCTTTCACTTGCTGAAGCCCGTTTTGCCAGCAGCGCTGATGGCCAGCTCCGCTACCAGGCCGAACTGGATCCGGATTACCCGGATTTCGACCCTCGTCCCCGTGAGCTGCATGCTCTACCGCATCCCCGCTACCATCTCGAGGCCAGTGCCGTGCTCCAGGAGGTATTGGATTCAGGAGCGCCGAAAACCAAGTGGCACCGCATCTACCTGGATGCCTGCATTCCTTCCGGCTGCAGTCTAAAAATCTCGGTGAGGGTCTATGATACCCCTGATCAACGGGGAAGTACCGATCTTATCGCCCAGCCTGATCCAGTCTGGAATCCTCTGCCTTCCGAGTTACCTTTTCAGCAACCCCTGGCTGGTCACGAACCTGAACGAAGGGGGATCTTCGAAGTGTTGCTGCAACGGCGGGACGGACCGGTCCGGAGCCTCGCCGGTCGCTTTCTGCAGCTGCAGGTGCATTTTTCCGGCAATGGCCGAACCACACCAAGCCTTCATGCCATCCGAGTCTATCAGCCGCGCTTTTCTTACCAGGAGGCTTATTTACCGGAGATGTATCGGCAGGAGCTGAGCTATGATCCGCTCAATGACAGTGGACCGGCCAACGGTGCCGACACGAGGGAGCGCTTGCTGGCAAGCTTTGAAGGCATGCTTTCCCCCATCGAAGCCCGAATCGCTGCCAGCGAACAGCTTGTCCATCCTCACAGTGCGCCGGCAGAGAACCTGCAGTGGCTGGCTCAGTCACTCGGTGTGGACCTCCCCGGCCATTGGCCGGAGCAGCGCCAACGGCGCTGGCTCACCTGTGCCACGCTCATACAGCAGTATAAGGGAACCGAACATGGCCTCAATCTGGCCCTGGATATCATTACCGACGGCGGTGTGCAACGAGGTGAAGTGGTGGTGGTGGAAAACTTCCGGCTGCGCCGGACTATGGCGACCATCCTGGGCCGTGATATGGACGATTCCGATCACCCCCTCACCCTGGGTACCGGCGTAAGCGGCAACAGTATTGTCGGGGACAGTCTTATTCTCTCCGATATGAACGCCAGGGAGTTTCTGGCCCTGTTTGCCCCCGAGCTGGCTGAGGAAGCGGAAACCAAAGCCGTGGAGGAATTTTTTGAACTTTACGGACACCGGCTCAGCATACTGCTACATGGCGAAGGGAGAAACCAACAAAAAGAAATTGAGATATTACTAAGAGAGCATGTTCCCGCCAACCTGCAATGGCGCATTATTAAAACAGAAAAACCGTTCATTCTGGGAACGGCGCCATTGCTGAAGGTTGACACCTACCTGGAGCGGCAGCCAGAGCCGGAGCCGGTGATATTGAACGAAACCCTGATCGGTAAGGAAGGGTTGCTGCACAATCCGGCAGCATTTTCACCCCGGGACATCAACGCGAGCCCATGAAGCGACAGATGATAAGACCTTGAGGAGATCCAATGAGCAAACCAGACGACCTGCCCACCCTGAAGCAGGATAATCAAGTGGAAGAGCCCCTGCGCCGGGTTCTATATGAGGCTGGCATGATGCTCGGGCTGGAGGCGACCCGTGACGAGCAGGCCTACCATCGGCGCAGACTTACCCGCCATCAATACTGGCTCCACGGTTATGGTACCCTGGCCGGTCTGCTGGTAGGCATGGATCCTTCCAGCCACGCCAATGACACCGAGGATATCCTGGTGCGACTGCATGTCAATCCAGGCATAGCCATCGATGGACTGGGGCGAGAAATACTTGTTCATGAAACCTATTGCATCAATCTAAGCCAGTGGCTTGAGGTCCAGAGTGAAGCGAATCTGCTTGAGGGTTTTGACAGCGGCAGCAACTTACTCTGGCTGAAAGTGACCGTGCGTCAGAAAGACTGCCTGCTCGCCAAGCAGCCCGTTCTGGCAAAAAAGCTCAATATCAGCACCGATGCAGTGCAGCCAAGCCGCAGCGCCGACTCTGTTCAACTGGAACTGATTCCGGAACTGCCGCCTGCAGCCGACGAGCGCTACTCTCCCTGGGCTGGTCACAGCCCGATTGCCGATACGCTCCCCGGACTCAACGATGCTGAACAACTACTGTTGGACGACCTCGAAGTGAGCAATCCCGCAGCTGCAGCCCAGCTCAGTCTGCATGCCAAGCTGCTGCATGCCCTGGATGAAAACAGCATTGCAACTCAGAATCTCGCGGACGAACTGGAGGTTGGCGCCCGTTTGCTACTGGCCCGTCTCAGTATCAGTACAAACGACGTCAATACCATCACCGTGAACCCGGAGCTGATCAGCATAAACAATCTGGTCAGGCCCTTTCTCAGTACAGCAAGCCAGCTCGCTTGGCTCAACCGCCAATAACACCGCACTTAACGGGAAGGAGACACCATGAGCGAAATCTTGTTTCAACCCCTGGGAGACCCCATTGGTGCCGGTGAAAGCTTAAAGCATATCGCCGACATAGACCCGCGCATGACCCGCACCCATTATTTCGACGGCCGCCTGCTTACGGCTGAAGATCTGGAGAGGGACCAGATCTATCTGGACCAACGTCTGCGGGAAATAGGCAAGACCTTCGGCCACGGCATCATCAGCGGTCTGGAGCTGAGCTATGACCGGTTTTCCGGGTTGCTTACCCTCCAGCCTGGGCTGGCCATGACATCCCTGGGCAGAGTGTTGCAGTTGAGCAGCCAGTTACTTGTCAATCTGGGAGACCGGGCTCTCATCTCCCAGCTCAACAGCTCGAAATACCGGAAGTTCAACCGGGCACTCTATGGCGTCGTCCTGCGTTATGTGGAAGTAGCCACTGACATCGCCGAAGTTTTTCCGACAGACCTGGCCGCTAAGCGCGGCAGCGATTATGCCCTGGTAACTGAGTCCCTGCAGATGGGCCTGGTGCCCCTGCCCCTGCCATTGCCGCAACAGGAGCCTATTCATATCCGCGCCAATCTGATCCGCGAGCTTTTGGGCAACGATCTCGCCGACAGTCTCATCCCGGAGGACAGCGTGGCCCTGGGCCTTCTTGCCATCCAAAACGATACACCCCAGTGGCTCGACTCCCAGCTACTCCGCCAACCCCTGCGACTCGAGCAGACTGGTAACTATTTACAACAGGATCTGTCCCGACAGTATGAGGCATTGCTGGCTGATATTTTCACCACTCGCGCCGCTGGTGGCCTGAGCAACCAATTCGCTGCCACTGACTATTTCAGCCTGTTGCCGCCGGCCGGCACCCTGCCCAAGGACGCTATCAATGCAGTGAATGGTCACCAGGGTTATTTTCCTGAACATTTCAACGTGCACATCGCCCCGATCCGTCTTTCCGATGTGGAGCTGATCAAGACGGAAAGTCTCAGTCTTGCCAACATCGACCTCGCCAGCAAGGACAGAGTCGATATTGTGGCGCTTACTCCTCTTTCCAACATTGAATACGGGCAATATGCCAGCCGGCTGGAAAGGGATTACGATCCGATAAGCCGCCGCCTACCGCATCTGGATCTGCTTCGTCTTAAACTCTATCCGGTTCATCCTGTCCATCAACTGGATACCGATGCTGCCACCTGGCAGCTTATCTGGGACACCCTGACGGATAAGCAGCTGCTCTACGTACGCCGACCGGTGCGGGCAGCGGAAACGACGGTCAGTGGTATTGTTCTGGCTCTGGGCAGCAGTCTGCCCACCGCAAGCGAACCGCCAGCTGAGGATCCTGGCCCGACGACGCCTCCCGATGGCGGTGGTTTAATCGAGGATGAAGACACCGTTTTTATCCGTTTTCTCAATTTCAAGCATCTGGCCGACATCAGACCCCCTCTTGAAAGCACTGATCAACAAGCTGTGGACATCCTCAGTAATAATCATGGGGAAGACGCTGCGGTCATTCGCCAGGCCAATGAATTTTTACTCCAGGTCGAACGGCATTATGATCCGGTAGTCTGGCCAACCCTGCGTCTACTGGCAGAACAGAAGGCTCTACCGGAGATGCTTAAAAACCTGCGGGAAGTAAAGGAACGCCATCCTGGTGCCAGCGGAGCCCGAGTTGCGGAAGTAGGCGATCAGCTTGGTCTGGATGTTGACCTCCTTACCCGCTGGAAAGAGTTGGTGGAGAAAATCAGCCAATGATGGACACGAAGAAGTGTCCTCTCAGAAGCGAGAAAATTTTTATGATATCGAGGCGCGATGACGAATTTATCCGGAAGCATATATACAATATTCTGAGGAATAAATTGGGCATCGCCACGATGAGTTAGGAAAAATTAGCCGTTTCTGATGGACACGAAGGAGTGAAACATGACTTACATCGCCCTGCACAATCCCATCGCCAGCTCTGATAAACTGGAAAGGATTCATCTTTTCGCCGGTCGTCACCTGGGTGAAGAGGAGTTTGACCGCCAGCAGGCCTACGCTGATAGTCGTCTTGCCCACCTCTTGAAAAACCACCAGCCGGGGGTGGTCTATGGGTTGAACCTGATCAGCGCTGGCGATAATCTTGCCGCCAGTGAAACCTTTGTTGTCAATCCCGGACTCGCCGTAACGCCCCAGGGTCAAACCCTCAATCTGCAAAGGCCTCTGAAGGTGGACTGGCTAGCCCTGATCGATCAATATCTCAGTCTCACAGCTATCAGTGATGCCACCGGCATTTACTATCTTACCCTCCATCAAGACCTGAACACGATTGACAGTCCGTCGGTGGAGCCCTGTCAACGGGCTGAGTTTGACCCAACCAGAGACTCTCGACTGGTTACTGTCACCAGTGTCGGATTGAAACGACTGGCCATTGCTCCGACGCTCATCGCCACCACACCACCCGCACAGCTACAGAACTGGATTGTTGCGGATCGGGTAACTGCTGAATTTCTGCATAATTTCCAGCAATCTGTTCCTTTGGCGCTTGTCGCCATCACCACCACCGGCAGCGACCATACCGTGAACTGGGTCTCCATTGCCGGTGGTCGTTATGAAACAAGCAACCGTCCTGGTTATCAGGTGCTTTTACAGCAAACCAGCGAAACTATTCGCTCGGTCATGCTGGCCCATAGCCAGCCGGCAAATTCTGCCACCGACCTGGAAGAATTTCTAAATAACAATCTCCACCTCGATTATCTACCGGCTGCAGGACAGCTGCCCATCAGCTGGCTGCAGAATCCGGACTCGGTCACCCCCGGCCTCTTATGGCTGCCGGAGCACCTGGGCATTGATATGCTACCGGTGCCGGCCGATTCCGTAAGCGAGCTGATCGATAGACATCTCCCCAGAAAAGTTATCGATCTACGCACCCCGGCGGCAGATAAAATCAGGCTATTGCTCGCTTTGGACAGCAGGGATTACCGCCCGGATCTCCTCGATATTCCGCCAACCGACAGCAAACTGGAATCAGACATATATCGTTTCTATATGCGCGCCTATGACAGCTGGCTGCACTGGCGGGAGCAGTTTGATCTTCTCTATTATCTGAAGCCGTCCAATGAAGAGCCCCTGACCACGCCCGTCGACCTGGTGGAAATTGAACACGCAGTACTCGATCCCAAACAATTCAAGGAACTCGGTCTGCCAAAACCAACGCTGCCGCCAATCACCCCGGTGACTCTTTTCACCAGGGTAAGAGAACGGGCATTGCAGGAGCTCCAGGAATCAAGCACCGCACCTGTTCCCTACCCCTATGACCAGGCAACGCCTGCTGAACCTGATTTCTATACAGATTGGCTGGTAAACATAGACGGCAGCGATGTGCCTCCTCCGGTTCCCGTGCCGGAAGAGGACGGCCTGGTGGTCCAGTATGCGGTGGCAATGATTGATCTGGAAGCCATTGAAAACCAGATTCGAGCCATTCGGACACGGCTTGAAAAAACCCGGGATCTGCTGCTGCTTCAGCGCCAGCAGCTTGATTCCCAAACGGTTTCTCTCTCTTCTCTGGCCGGTGGTGTAGCAGGCGATGGTTATGGCATGCAGGTAGCCCGTTGGCTGCCTTATGCAAGCCTCAACACCGATCAGATCCCGGAAGAACTGCAGGCCGCTTCAAGCAGCAGTTCTGCAAGCAGCGCCACGGCTAAAAGCGTTGACAGTGGAATAACGACCAAAGCATCACTGGGCGACGTTTCCGCGTTCGGCAGCAAAAGCTTCAGCACCAACCTGCTCTCCGCAGCGCTCAATACCAGTACCAGCAGCACCCTCAGCTACCTGTCCAGCAAACCGCAAACCTATTCAGCCTTTGAATTAGAAGTTAATAAAAAACGTCTGGATCTGCTGGCTAACCTCGGTAAGAGTTCGATGAGCAAGCCCGCCTACGAAGCCAAGCAGTTCCGTTTTGGGGTTCTTGATCATATCAGTCCGGAAATCAATGAATACACCAAAGCCTACTACGGCATGAAGGATCTGATCACCACCATCAACGATCTTTTTGACCCCACCGATGCCGCCTCATTGCGCAATAAACTCAAAGCTACTGAAAAAGATATTGGCCTGGTTGACCTCAACACCCTGGAAAGCCAGATCGATGCCAGAACCAAGGAACTGGCAGGTGATGATACCAGCAAATACCAGGAGCTCCGCGGCCTGGTCGCCAATCAAAAGCGTTATGAAGCCCTTTTTAATGCCGGCAAGGTACTTACCAAATGGATTTCGATTGTGGAAAGCCGCTACAATCAGGTGGAAAGGAAGCTTCAGGGTAAACTACGGGAGCATTCGCGTAAACTTGCTCAGATTGAAAAGCTTAGCGGCCTAATAAGGGTGGCCAGGGAAACGCTTGAAAATCTGGACCGACGTTTTGATGAGCTGCGTGGCGATTATGGCGTGGCCCAAAGGTTGCTGGAGGAGGACTGGCGTCAGGTCTACTCGGCAAACCAGGAGCGTTCCCGTATTCTTACCACGGCACTGCAGGGACTCTATTATGTGCGTGTCCGCAACACCCCGGTATCCATACCCTTGGCCGATCCGCTCGCACTGCGCCATAAAAGTCACACGGATATTGTCCCCGGCTGCGACAGTATGGCCGAAGCACAGCTTCCGGCAGAACTGGATAGCTTTTTTGAGGCGGTCACTGAAATTCCCATGGATGACTGGTCCGCTCTGCGGCCATATGGGGTCAAACTGCCTCCCTTTGAAAAATACGGTTATTTTGGCAAACTTCGCACTACCCGGTTCCAGGCACGTCCATCACGGCTGACTATAGGAAGTGGTAAGGATACTCTTCAGGCACGCCTGAACAGCGTTTATCTCCAAAACCAAACCGTTATGAAGCAGTGGTCAAGTTTGGCTTTTCCTGTATTTACAGCTTCCAGCAAAAGAACGCAAAAACAGGCGGCAAAGGTTTTCTCCCTTGCCGATCTCGTTACGGGAGGATCTTCTTTTCTGCGCAAAAAAGCTCAGAGTCTCCAGGAAAAGCTGGAACAATGTCAAGCATGCCTGCTGGAGAACCTTGCTCTTTTGCCTGGTTCCATCCGTTTGCAGTGGGGACAGCTGGCCGAGGATGATCGAATCCGGGTGGAAAGGGTTAGCTGGTGGCCCGCGCTCGACCTCGCCGAACAGGATGATTTCAATGCCACCCGCACCATCGCCGAGCTGATCGACTGGTGGTTCCGTCAGCTCAGTGAAGAAGCGGAGGCTCCAAGCCGCAACGCCATGCGCAATATGGTCAGGGCTGCGCTTATCTTCGCCTCGCTTGGTGATCCTCAGGAAATTGTCCGCGGTACGGTTTTTGTGCCGCCAAGAAGGGTGCGCCCTGGAGAATTATTTAGAGTCAAATTGAACCGGGCCATCCAACCGGGCAGCAGTCTGCAGCTCCTCGACATCAATCAGCAGGTGGCCGCCGAACTCAGCGTGGAAGACCACAGCCCGGACTCCACCCAGGTTCGCATTGTCAATCTGGTCCAGCAGGATATTGCCATCAACTCCAGGCTGGCCGTGGTGGGTAATTTGAGACGTTCATAAACAGGGAGGGAGTGACCATATTTGCCGAGCTCCACAATACAACCATTGCCAGGTTGACAATTCGGGCACCGCGCCAGGTGCAGGACAGAGTGCGGCAAGAACTGCTGCAGGCAGACTGGCCCGATGGTGGTACCGAACAGATCGTCATGGTCCGCAAGCTCTCTGCTGCAGCCGCTTCCTCCGACATCGGGAGACTTCTGCTGGTAGAAGCACGTAACCAGATTCTGCATGGCAACGATGCCAACAATGTCGTCCGCTTTGCAGGTCGTCTGGAGATGCTGGCAGCACTGCTTGCTGATCTTGCCAATGGAACAGCCGCTGGTAAATGGTACTGGCAGCGCTGGTCCCATCTCTTTACAACAAGTATCAGTAAAGCGCTTTATTCGATACTGGCAGGCAATCTGACCAGCGTGTGTGCGATCACGGAAATGCTGGCATACCGCCGACAGCTTGCGGCCGTCTGGCAGAATCTGGCCGAAGAGGAAGCAGAACAACTCATCCGCGAGATATGTTGGCAAAACGGTTACATGTTGAGTGAACACTCGGTCAAAGAGAAATTAGATACGGTCGAGACCACAATGATACTGCCCAAAATTCCTCAACACCTTTATCAGCGTTGGCTGGATGTGCTGTCCACCGAACCGACCAGCTTTCGTTTCAAGCTTGCCGTTTTAGTGATAGCCCAGGAAGCTGCTCCCCTGCCCCTTCATTACCAGACGGATACGACTTTTTCGGCCATTCTCACTGCTCTCCAGGACATCCAAAAAGGCAGATGGTCACCAGTCACCTCAAAAAAGAAGGAGATTCTGCCAACTTTACAGAGCGATGATACGGCGGTCACAACTTCGCCTGAGAAAAGTAAGCATTCATTAAAAAAAACTGCCTTGTCTGATCTCGCTCAAGATGCAGATGATCAAATTAATGCATACTTTAAGCGAGTAACTGCGGAAGAGGAACAAAGTCTACCAGGTAAAGAGATTACCGGCAGCGAGAAAAGTAAGCAGGTTGACCAAGCTGCTGAAGAGAAATCGACATTCAGCCTTGAACAACGCACAGCAAAAGCTATTGCCCAGAAAGCAAAAGCTGCGGATCATATATCCCACCCATTTAAACAGATCACGCTGGATCAATCTGTACCCCAGCAAGAGGTGGATACCGGCGGAATGGCCTGGTTTTACACCGAACAGGGTGGTGTTCTCTACCTGCTGAATTTTCTTAATCGTGAGGAACTGCAGGATGTCATGGCCGAGCACTTGCAGCAATTGGCCAGCGGCTGGAGCTGGCTCTACAGAGTCGCTGAACTCTTGGACTTTGACATACATGACCCCATAGCCACCTTTCTCGCAGAACAGATCGGCTTGGAGAGTTGCGATGAGCTGGCATACCTGCCCTCTCTTCCCGAACACGAACATATTCAGACACTTGCAGAACAATGGTATGGCCGAGCTGACATCTGGAACCATGCCCTGCTGCAACTTCCTGCCAAAATACACCACAATGGTAGTCATGTAGATATGCACTGTGATCTGAAATATGTACGCCTTGATCTGCGCCTTGTCGGACTGGATATCAATCCTGGCTGGTTACCCTGGCTCGGCAGGGTCGTAAATTTTCACTTTGACCAAGGTGGAGGATCTCATCATGAATGATCTCTCCCTGATTACTCTGCCACAATCAGATCTGGACGACCTCTTGAACTGGGTTAACCTGGGGATTGAGCACTACCGTGCCAGGATTTCCGTAAATAATCCTGAGAAAAAAAACGATTCCGCTCAATCCTGGCAGAACGGCTGCCAGACCATGATTAACAATTGGCCGCCGGCAAAAGGCAATCTGGCTCGTTGTATCAACGAATTCGATCTTTGCCGTGAAGAAACATTTCTGCTTATCCTCGCCGGCCAGATTGAAACAGATGCACACATTACTTTCACCATCCATGAGCTGCAGCAACCGGAAAGCAACGGCCCGCTTTCAGTACATCTGGCCCTGGAGATGATCAATACATTGTTTGATAATGAAATACCATGGAGCGGCCTCGATCTGTTGAACTGCACGCTCATTACCAATAATTTATTGACCCTTGCAGGTGATGATCCACTTCCCCTGCAAAGTCTGCGCATCCAACCATCCTTCTGGTCGGTGCTCAATGACCGGCCGCAGATCTGGCCGACCACCGTCTCAATAAATAGTTCCGGCCGTCACCTGCTGCCCCGAAAAAGCAGGCAATCGCTGCCAAGACTTGCCAAGCTCCTCCAGAAAAGACAGGTGCAGACTCTCATTTTACGCGGCCAGCCAAACAGCGGCCGCAGATATCTGGCTGCAGAAATTGGTGTACTACTGGGCATGCAGCCACTGGTAACAGGGCTGGAACTCTGGCGCGATCAACGATCATTTCAGCTGGCCTGTCATTACGCAGATTGGCTACCGGTTATTAACACGCACCTCAATCCAGGTGAAGTGCTGCCGCTACCGCTGCGTAATCCAGCACACCCCGTTATTATTTTGGTAAACCTGGATGGGGCAATATCGGCCGATAGCTGCCTGGAGCATCAACTGGGGCTGCCGGATCAGCAGCAACGCCACGATCTCTGGCTGCAAGCCTTGGCCGATGAAAAACTGGCCCGCAAGTTAAGCGGCAATGTGCTCTTGAGCGGCCCAACCATTGTACAACTGGCAGAATCAGCCAAACGCTACGCTCAGCAGTCAGATGAAAAAGTTGCAGCCAGTCACATCCTGCTTGCCCGACAGAATCATGGCACGGAAAAACTTCGCCTTCTGGCCGATCCGGTACTGCGCCGGGTATCAAAAAACGCCATCGTCTTTCCACCACAGATTGATAATCACCTCGAAGACATGGTCACTAGAGCCAAACGCAGGGAAGCGCTCTGGGACGGGCTCGGCACAACCATGCAGGCCAGCCGCAACAGTGGACTGAGGGCCTTGTTTGTGGGAGAAAGCGGCACCGGCAAGACTCTGGCGGCCAGCTACCTGGCCACCCGTCTGGGCACCCCTCTCTACCGGGTGGACCTTGGTGCTGTTATGAACAAATACATTGGCGAGTCAGAGAAGAACCTAGGCCAGTTGCTTGATCAGGCCGCAGCCAGCGATGTGATTCTGCTCTTTGATGAAGCCGATTCTCTCTTCGGCAGTAGGACAGATGCCAAGCAGACCGGTGAGCGTTACGCTAACAACCTGACCAACTATCTGCTGACCCGTATTGAAAATCATCCCGGAGTTGTCATCCTCACCACCAACAGCCGCGAACGCATTGATACAGCTTTTCATCGACGTATCGAAATTATAATCGATTTTCCTTTGCCCGGTTTCAATGAACGCAAGCTTCTCTGGCATAGTCATTTAGGTACCAAATCTCCAGATGAAGAAATTATCCGCAGTCTTGCCAGTCATTGCGATCTCTCCGGCGGTCAAATACGTAATGCTGTGTTGGCCGCGGCCGGCAACCAGGCTGATAAGCAACAGATAGACCCCAGATATCTGGTCGAAGCGATTCGGCGTGAATATCAGAAACTGGGACGTAACATGCCTTCGGCAATCGAAAACCTGGGAAAATAGCATGGAAAGCAAACAACTCACTAAAAGAAAGCGCTCTCATCAGCCCAGGGATGCTGCAAGAGCCAGAGCGCGACGCAAACTGCGCACTCCGGCCTACCTTCATCGCAAACTCCAGGTAAGCAATCCACAGGACAAGGAAGAGCGAGAGGCCGATGCCGTAGCAAATGAGATAAAGCGCAACACTGCTTCCCAGCCGGAAGAAGAGCAGATCCCTGCAGCCCGGAAAATTGCCAGGCAGACAGGTGAAATGGAGGAAGAAGAAGCTGCTCAAACCAAGCTGAGTCGACAGGCCGAAGAGGAGGAAGAGGAAGCCCAGACCAAACTCCAGCGACAGACTGAAGAAGAAGAGGAAGCCCAGACTAAGCTGTGGCGCCAACCAGCCGAGGAGGAAAAGGAGGAAGCTGCCCAACCAAAATTGAGACGGCAGGTCGAAGACGAAGAAGAAATCCAGGCCAAGCTCTGGCGGCAGCCTGCTGAGGAAGAGGAAGAAGAACTCCAAACCAAGCTTCGGCGACAAGCAGAAGAGGAAACCGAACCGGAAGAAGAACAGGAGACAAGTGCGGAACTATTAGAGCAGCGGATCCAGAACAGCCGTGGCAATGGCAACCCTCTCCCAGATACGGTGCTTAAAGATATGGAGCAGCAGTTTGGTAGGGATTTTAGCCATGTTGTGATCCATAACGATAACGAGGCGGCAGAAATTTGCGAAGAAATCAATGCCAGAGCCTTCACCATCGGCAATGATATTTACTTCGCTCTGGGGGAATTTACCCCGGAGACCGAAGGAGGGCGGGAGCTGCTTGCCCATGAATTGACCCATGTTGTCCAACAAAGAAGACATGTTCATCGCGTGATATATCGAGCGGTCAATCCCTCAGTGGATCAGGGTCAATCAGACCCAGCTACAAGTGCTGCCTATCGTTCATTGATCACTGTAGACATTCCGCCACCTAAAAATCAACATAGTGCAAAATATCAATCATGGGCCTCTGCAGGCCGACTCTCTCGTCCAGCAGGTCGTCGCGTTCCAAGGCGAACCGCTCAAATAAGAAATTGGAATAACAGCATAGATGTCACTGAACAAAAAGTAAGGGATAAATTGGTAGATGAGGGAGTTACTCCACCTAATGCAACAGATCCGAATAGTAAATTAGCTCTCACTATCAATGGAAGACAGAAGCTTGAGAAAACTATCCCGCAATTAACCTCTCTTCTCAGACGTCCAACCTGGGATCGTCGCGGAAGCAAGCGCAGGTTTCAAGTTGATCATATGGTCGAGTACCAGGCAGCATCACAAGATCCTGCCGTCGACACCAAAGCAAATTATGAACTTTTTGACCCCTACCTCAACAGGTCAAGCGGCGGTAGTCTCATGGTGGCGATTCGTCGAAATGTGCAAAATTATCTCAGTACCATTGAACCAGCTAAAAGCCGCCAAGGTTCGCAGCCGAAGGCAACTTGGGCTGAAGCTGGCACATGGTTGGCTGGACATGAGATTACTTTTGAACATGCACGAAGCACTGGCTCAGTAGATTCAGTTGAAGTTGGCAGCTGGTCAGTAAATGATATCGAAACCATAAAGCCCCTTGATGGTGCCCGAGAGGCACCACGGCCGGAAAAGGGCTCTCCATCTGTCTTTGTTCTTTCCTCACCAGGCGGCGGATTTCAACTGGCAAGAATCAGTCATGGGAGTCAAACCACTTTCTCTACTCCTGCAAGACATCGCAGTGCCATTGCAGGGTTGAGATTGGG
>JAAUYI010107625.1_pt1 | contig 27552 bp, 23 predicted proteins | sample 7278041 | NCBI WGS metagenome assembly JAAUYI01 (sample SAMN14350216, study PRJNA611818) | marine sediment metagenome | isolation source: surface marine sediment (0.6m) | place: French Polynesia: Moorea | collected 2018-08
CGGAAAACGGCTTGATATCCAGACGACCAGCGGAGGCCAGACGTACACTGTCAGCAAAATGAACGGCGACATCATAGAACAGCAACCCCTTGGACCATGGCATGACCATCTTCCAACGTACTTTGTCTGTGCTCGGCTTGAAACTCACCCGCTTGGCTGACTCATGACGATCGTCACTACCGAACTTCTCACGCTTGGCTGAATTTGCCGTACATACACCTACACCAACCGCTAAAGTTACGGTCAGTGCTGCAGTAAGAAAACGTTTCATGTAACTCCTCCTTGTAATGTTTGTACCATAGAAAGAACAGAGTGCCGGGGGTATTGCAGCCGCCAGCACTCCATTCTGTTTCAATTACCGCCCACCTTCTCTTGATAGACCATTGGTAACTGGTATTACCAATCCTCTATCATATTCAAAGCCAAAGTCAAGAAAAAAAACTTGCCGCCCTCAAGAAACTTTGATACATAAGCATAATAAGGTTTGCAGGAATAAAACCACGTTGATCCAGCCTTTTGTCGAGAAAATCAGAAGATACCAAAGAAAGACAATGGTAGGACCAATATTGGAGAAACATCTGTAGCCAACACGACGAATTGACACTCCTTTTGTGGAAAGCATGCTCTCGCCTCGCAGAACAGGTGATCACGTGTAACGGAAAAACGTATTCCTGCAACGCATTGCTAGGGTCGCTGGCGCCAACACTCCCGGCAAATGCAATTTGATTGTTATGAACTTGAAGAGCAGTACTCGAGAAGGATTATGGAGCTAAAACCAATAAAACCGAAAAGAATTTCTGATCAAGTCTTTGAGCAGGTTAGGGAACTAATCTATAAGGGCACCTTCAAGCCGGGTCAGCAGATAACTCCCGAGCGTAACCTAGCAGCTTCCATGCAGGTAAGTCGTACATCGGTACGCAATGCGATCAATAAACTGGTCACCATGGGACTGCTTGAGCACCGTCAGGGTCAAGGTACCTTTGTAGCGTCACCAGAGAACCGACGGGGCAATCCTCTGGCTGCGGCCATGGCAACCGAAGAAGCCACTCTCGATGATTTGCTCGAGGTCAGGCTTGGGCTTGAATCCAACGCTGCCGAACTTGCCGCTCGTCGGGCGACCGAGCAGGATCTTATAGCTATCGAAGATAGTCTTGCCGAGATGGAACAGGATATGAAAACGGACGGTCATATCAGTACCAGTGCCGATGCCGCCTTTCATATGGCCATCACCTTTGCCACCAAAAACCCAGTGCTTATTCATCTGATGCGCAATTTCTATGATTTTCTCTTTATCGGTATCAAGAAAAATCTTACCCATATGTATCAGCGCCAGGGAGAGCACGAAAATGTCCTCGATCACCATAAACAGGTATATGAGATGATCAAGAAGAGGAAGCCGAAAGAGGCCGGTGAATTGATGCGCCAGCATATCAACTATGTGCAGGAGTATTTCCGTAAGCATCATACCGTTCCCTGATCGTTCCGCTAAAAGCCTGCTATCTCTCTTCCCCGGCTGTATTTTCTACGACAAGCAGCAGAAGATCTGCCTGCCGGAAATCGGGCATGAAAACATCCATTTTTTCCCGGATATTTTCGTCATTCCGTGAGAGTAAAGACAGCAGTGCTTTTCATTATCTTTTTGAAAACATTGAATTATAATCTGTTTACATCGCCAGATAGCTATCTTTACTTTACTTCCCCCATACTTCGTATTAAGAATAGCTGGTCTTTAGTGTTGTCCGTAGCAGAAAACTGATTCTGCTATTCTCTCAACCTAAAGATCGGCTGCGATTAAAGAGAGTTCCAGGCCGATATTCTTTGCTTCATTTTCTTTCCGTTCCTTTGGCTCCGTGACAATTCTTACGGCCCAGTAGAGTCAGACGAAGGAGTGGCTGTGAATTTTTCCGCGATAGCACACGTATTCGGTGTATTGATGCTGGTAACCGGAGGATCGATGATCCTGCCGGTGATCTGTGCCTTACTCTACAAGGGGGATGACCTGATCCCTCTAGCCGTTGCCGCCGTTATTATCTTCGGGATGGGCGTGCCGCTCCGCTTCTTTTTCCGCAGTTATGAGGATCTTGAGATCAGGGATGGTATTTTCATCGCCGTTTTCGGCTGGATTCTCATCTCAGCGCTATCAGCATTACCCTTTGTTTTTCACGGTGCTATCCCTTCTTTTACTGACGCCTTTTTTGAAATGATGTCAGGCTATACGACTACCGGGGCAACCATTCTTACCGATATTGAAAGTCTACCGCATGGCCTGCTTTTCTGGCGCAGCCAGACCCATCTCCTTGGGGGCATGGGATTCCTTACCCTGACCCTTATTTTTTTACCCGGCGGGATGGGCGGTTTGCGTATCTTTCGTGCTGAATCCAGTCCTGGACAGGTCATAACAAGGGAGAAGTTTTTACCGCGCAACAAGGATGCCATTATCTGGCTCTGGTCAATTTATCTCTTCTTAAATGCTGTCCAGACGGCTCTGCTGAGTTGGGGCGGCATGGACCTTTTTGACGCACTCTGCACGGCTTTCGGTACGGTCTCTACCTCAGGATATTCGCCCAAAAATGCCAGCATCGGTCATTATAACAGCGCCTTCTTTGACTGGGTTATCATTGTCTTCATGTTTTTAGGGGGAATGACCTTCATATTGTTCTACCAGATGGCCAGAGGAAATTTTCAGGAAATCAAAAAAAACACTGAATTTAGATGGTATATCGGATTTATCGTTGTTTTTTGTGGGGCAACATCCCTTATTCTTGAGCAGAGCGGAACCTATTCCGGTTTCAGCGAAGCATTACGCTACGCAGTTTTCCAGGTAATGTCGATTCTGACGACCACCGGCTTCACCACAGCCGATTATGAGCTCTGGCCGCAAGCTGCTCAGATGCTTCTCTTTGCTGTCTGTTTTGTCGGGGCTTGTGCCGGTTCGACAACCAGTGGCATCAAGGTGGTCCACTACGTTATTATTTTGAAATATATGGCGGTGGCCATCAAAAAGATTTTCCTGCAACCCATGTCGGTCATGTCAGTGCGTCTGAACGGCAAACAGGTTGATTCATCCATCATCGATCTGGCCGTCTGTTATTTCATCGTCAACATTTTTCTGGTGTTCATGGGTGGCTGCTTTATGAGTATTGTCGATGGCATGGACTACATCACCGGCATGAGTTCGGTAATTTCCTCGCTGATGAATATCGGCCCGGGATTCGGTGATGTCGGCCCATCGGAAAATTTTGCCTTCATATCCGATGCAGGGAAGTGGTTTCTTGCCTGGAATATGCTGGTTGGACGGCTGGAGATGTTTTCCGCCTTGATCATTTTCTTTCCTGCCTTTTGGAGAAACTGAGGCAGAGCATTCTTTCCGGGTACGTTTATATTTGAAAAAGTTTGTGTACGTCTCGTAAATAGATTGATAGACATATAACGATAACCCGCTCGTTGGCTTTGATATGGGTATTGCCCACAGCAATTCGCCACTCCCCGTGCCGAAAAACGCTGCCAATAAGGATATTTCCCGTGCTGAGCAGGTTAATTTTTGCCAATGGTTTTTTAGTGATCGGCGCGCCGGGTGCAGCAACAATTTCGACGACGTCGGCATCAAAACCATGCATATGCGCCACCGAAATCAACTCACTGCGGCGGATAAACTTGAGGATTTCATTTCCAGCCATGACCTTTTTATTTAGAGCCAGGTCGGCACCGATGGTCGAGGCGAGAACGTGGTAATCTTCCTTGTCGACGAGGGCGATGGTCTTGCCCTGTTTTTTACTGTTATTACCCTTTTTATCATCGTTCATCAGATTTTTAGCCAGCAGACAGCTGAGGATATTGGTTTCGTTATCACCGGTGGCGGCGATAAAGGTATCCATCTCGCTGAGTCCCGCCGAGATGAGTGAATCCACATCCGAGCCATCACCATGCAGAATTTCTGAATGAACGAGTTCCTGAACCAGCTCGTGGGCTCGTTCTTCATCTTCCTCGATAAGTTTTATGCCCACGGATTTCTCTAGTAGTTCGGCAATTCGTTGGCCGATGAGTCCACCACCAAGGATCATGATGCGCTGCCGGTGGCTCTGTTCAACGCCGGCAAGGTCCATAAGGTGTGGCAGGGTTTCCTTACCTGCCATGATAAATATTTGATCCTGAGGAAGGATTGTCTCTTCACCTCCCGGTATGATGGTGGTGATTCCTCTGGCAATGGCCACTACCCGAAAGGCGTAGTCGCTATGCTGCATGGCTATTTCCTTGAGCTTTTTATGGGCAAAAGGAGAATTTTCATGGATTCGGTTGGCCATGAGTTGAATCTGACCCTTGGCAATGTCGATGATTTCATTAGCAGCCCTCAATCTGATCAGCCGGACAATTTCCTGAGCGGCAAGTTCCTCGGGATGGATGAGTAGGTCAATTTTGAGATCAGCGGTTGTGAGTACCGAGTTTTTCTGGCCAAACTGTAAGGAACGGACTCGGGCAATCTTACGTTTGATCCCAAATTTGTCGGCGATCATTGACGCCATCATATTAACGGCATCATTGTTGGTAACTGCAATGAGACAGTCTATGTTGGCAGCATCCGCCTGTTGCCAGCAGGCGACATCCATGGCGTCGCCCTGGATGAATCTGGCATCGATATGCCCATCGGCATAGCGAAGCCTGTCGCTGTCCGGTTCGATGACGGTTATGGGGTATTCCTCATAAAGCAGTCTCTTGGCAAGGTAATAGCCCACACCGCCCAGACCGAGAATGAGTATTTTCTCAGGAGCATTGCGTTTTCGTTTCTCAAACATTTCGACACCTCCTCGGTCGAGGAGTTGACCGGGAAATCGATTATTGAGGATTGGAGCCGGGATATAGATTGGTCGACATTCATGCAGGAGTAGTTAAAGCACGGTGCCATACTCTTGTCAAGATTTGAGGAGCTTGGTACTCTGCGGTCCGACAGATAGAGGGAGATTAAAGAGTTTGCATTTGTGTAAATATATTATGTACTTGGGTGTTGTCAATCAGATAGAAATGACGGAGTAGCAGCAAAGGAGGAGAGATGCTTTTTGACGGTGTAGATAAGGCTAATCCAAACATATTGGAAGGAATAGAAAAAACTGGAAAATTAAAATAAAACAGGCTAGGTTGTGTCAAATTGCGGTTTGGGGGAGAGATTGCTTTGGATAGCGTTGCAGAGTAACTGCGTGGTTTATTGATTAAACCTATTCAGACAAGTCTTCCTAAGTGTATGGTTACGAGTTGTATCATGTCAATTTCAGAGGAGGATTATTCATGAAAAGAGTTATGTCTGTACTGCTTTCTTTGTTGGTTGCCGCTTTGTTTGCGGGTGTATCGGTTGCCACAGCAGCCGATATCGAATTGGCCAAGAAATCCACATTGGAAAAAATCATCCAGAAAGGTGAGATTCGCGTTGGTTTTGAAGCCGGCTATATGCCCTTTGAAATGACCGACAAGAATGGCAGATTCGTCGGCTTCGATATTGATATAGCCAAGGAAATGGCCAAGGCCATGGGTGTCAAATTTGTTCCGGTCAATACTGCCTGGGATGGTATCATTCCCTCACTGATTACCGACAAGTTCGATATCATCATGTCCGGCATGACAGTAACTCAGGAGCGCAACCTGAAAATCAACTTTGCCGATCCATATATCATCGTTGGCCAGACTATTCTGCTCAATAAAAAACATGAAGGAGCAGTCAAATCCTTCAAGGATCTGAATGATTCCAAATTTATCGTTACCTCCAAACTTGGCACCACTGGTGAGATGGCCGTAAAGCGGAAGATTCCCAGTGCGACCTATAAATCCTTTGAGACCGAGACCGAGGCTGCTCTCGAAGTAGTCAATGGCAAAGCCGATGCCTTCGTTTATGACCTGCCCTACTGTGTGGTTTTTATGGCCAATCAGGGCGGCGGCAACCTCGTCTTTCTTGATGAGCCCTTCACCTTTGAGCCACTGGCCTGGGCTGTTAACAAAGGAGATCCTGATTTCCTTAATTGGCTGAACAATTTCCTCAGGCAGATCAAAAACGACGGCCGTTACGATGCAATCTACCAGAAGTGGATTCAGTCAACGGATTGGATTAAAAACGTTCAATAGTTGGCTGCCCATCGGGTGATTAAATCCAGTATCAAGATACCGGCTGGAGCCATTAAGGTTCCTGCCGGTTTCTTGCATTGGCCGGTTGGGATCGGCGGCTGCTAGCGTCTATTTCTAGATAGGATCTCTCTGGCGGACTGAGCCACATCTACTTTAATACGGGAGTTTTGACGAATAATGGATTCTGCCACCTCTCTCCTGCGGAAAAAACAGCAGCGCACCTATTACATGTGGGTTGGCGTCTTTTTTCTCATTATTTTTGCCGGCGTTGCTGGACTTTACTACTGTACTCTTAAAATTGATTATACCTGGCGATGGTTTCGGGTACCCCAATATTTTTTCTATAATGCCGAAATTGAAGTTCGTTCGGAAATGGACGGCAGTGTCGAATCTATCCAGGAGCAGGGGGAGGATGCTGTTGTCACCGTTGTTGACAGTGATGGAAAGAGTCTGGCATATACTGTTGATGAGGAAAGAGTTCGCATATACGAAGGTGACCTCATTTATACAGGAGACGTGCTGGGGAGCTATCAGAAATGGCAAGTAGGTATACTGCTTCAGGGTATGTGGCTTACTCTCAAGGTGAGTTGCATTGCCCTTGTCTTTGGGCTTTTTCTTGGTTTATTCACCGGGCTTGCCCGAATCTCCGACAATCCCGCCTTTAAATGGCTGGCCATCACCTATATTGAGCTGATTCGTGGCTCACCACTGCTGGTGCAGATTTTTATCTGGTATTTCGTCCTGGGTACCCTGATCAACACTATGCTGGCCCAGGCCGGCCTCAATCAAGTGCCGCCGCTCTGGTTTGGCGTCGCCTCCCTGGCCACCTTTACCGGTGCCTATGTGGCTGAGATTGTCCGCTCAGGCATACAGTCCATTCACCGAGGCCAAACCGAAGCATCCCGCAGTCTTGGCATGACCTATGTGCAGAGCATGTATCATGTCATTCTGCCGCAGGCCTTTCGACGGATCATTCCGCCCCTGGCCGGACAGTTCATAAGCCTTATCAAAGATTCCTCTCTGCTGGGTATTATCGCCATCCGTGAGTTGACCAAGGCAACCCGTGAAGTGGTTACGACCAGCCTGCAACCTTTCGAGCTCTGGTTCGTTTGTGCCTTGTTGTATCTTGTTCTAACCTTTTCGCTCTCCATGCTCTTGCAATATCTTGAGAGAAGGATGATGTATTGATGCTTGTAGGTACCACCAAAAATTTGAGCACGACGATTCCGGCTGCGGAGGTTCGTGATTTAGCTGGTCCAATTTATGAGTTTTCTGAATGTTTACGAGGTTGTCAATGATTGAAGTCAAAGACATTTCCAAGATCTTCATGGTTCCTTACCAGGTGAATGCGTTGACCGATGTCACCGAATCTGTTTCCAGAGGAGAGGTGGTGGTGGTTATCGGTCCATCCGGTTCCGGTAAGTCAACGTTCCTGCGATGCTTAAATCGACTGGAGACTGCAGATAAAGGGCAAATCCTCATCGATGGCATCGACATCCTTCATCCCAAGACGGACATCAATAAGGTAAGAGCAGAAGTCGGCATGGTATTCCAGTCATTTAACCTTTTCCCTCACAAAACCGTAATGGGCAATGTCAACCTTGCTCAAAGTGTTGTACGCAAAAGGAGTGATAAGGAAGCAGAAGAAGTTACCATGCAGCTGCTCAACAAGGTGGGTATCAGCGAAAAGAAGGATGTCTACCCGGATCAACTGTCAGGCGGGCAGCAGCAACGGGTGGCGATTGCCAGGGCGCTGGCCATGAATCCAAAAGTCATGCTTTTTGATGAGCCAACCTCAGCGCTTGACCCGGAGATGATCGGAGAAGTACTTGATGTTATGAAAACGCTGGCCATGGAAGGCATGACCATGGTTGTCGTAACTCATGAAATGGGTTTTGCCAGGGAAGTGGCCGACCGCGTTATCTTTATGGATGATGGCAAAGTCGTCGAGACGGGCACACCGGAACATTTCTTTGTTAACCCCAGCCATGACCGCACTAAGCTTTTCTTGAAGCAAATCCTCTAGCCGGTATTTCTCATAAACATTGTGCCTATTTTTATGAGAAATGCGGAATAGACTGTTCCAGCTCTTCTTAAGGCACCCCGGCCTGCTAGAATTTTGCAAGCTCATCGCAGATGTATTCTCCGATGGGAATGGCTGAAGTGGCTGCAGGTGATGGGGCATTACAGACGTGCAGGCTTCTTTTGCTTCTGGCAAAAAGAAAATCATGAACCAAGGTGCCATCTTTAAGAACAGCCTGGGCACGGATGCCTGCTGGATATGGCAACAAATCGTCAAGTTGAATCTGCGGGCAATATTTCTGTACCTGTTTGAGATACCCCGGTTTCCAAAGAGAATTTTTAGTTTCCGTCAGTCCTATACGAAAATGGGTGGCAAACACCTTCCAAAAGCCGCTGAACGTGACCATATCCCAGATATCTCCAGGACTGATGTTGATTTTTCCATAACCTTCACGTTTCCAACCCTGTACGGCATTGGGACCAACTGTTACCGTGCCGTCGATCATCCGGGTGAGATGGACGCCCAGAAACGGCAGAGCCGGGTCGGGGATGGGGTAGATTAGATGATTGACTATGTTGTTGTATTTTTCCGGCAGCTGATAATATTCGCCTCGGTAAGGGATTATCTGGAAGTTGGTGGCAATACCCATCATCCGGGTGAGACGGTCAGCCATAAGACCCGCACAGGAGATAAGATATCGGGCCACATATTGATTGTTACCGTTCTTGCTTTTTGTCTGAATCTGAACACCTTCTTCAGTTTCCTTCAATCCTGAGACAAATTGCCCGTTGAGAGCTTCGCCACCTAGATCCTGGTAGTGTTTAAGCATCTTTCTGGCCACTTCGCGATAATCGACAATGGCGGTGTCATGGACGAAAATTGCGCCAAGTCCTTTGATATTCGGCTCCCTTTTTGAGAGTTCATCCGCAGAAACCAGGTCAACGTCAATTTCATTTTCCCGGCAACGCTCAAACAGACTCTGCATCCGATCAAGCTCTGATGAGTTAGTGGTCACCAGCATTTTCCCACAACGTTCATAGGCGATATTATTCTGCTGACAAAACGAGATGGTCGCTATTGCTCCAGCTTTACATAATCTGGCCTTTAAACTGCCCGGGGTATAATAAACACCGGCGTGGACAACACCGCTGTTATGGCCGGTCTGATGGGTGGCGTATTCTTCTTCTTTTTCCAGAAGGAGTATTTTACTCTGGGGATGACGTTGTTGAAGCTGCCAGGCGGTGGAAATACCTATTATGCCTCCACCAATAATCAGGTAATCGTAGGTCATGGTTTGATCTTTTCCTACCACAATTATGAAAGATTAGCATTTTCCTTGTATAGCAGTTACCATAATCTTCCATGCAGGAAAAATCATTTGTATTTCCAAAGAATTTCAAGCCTGATTGGAAAGTATATCAGGATGGGCCGGACTCAGACCGGGTTCAATATCAAATTGCAGCATGGAAAGTGCTGTCTGATAGTTTTTCATCAGCCGTTCATGACAATCAGCACCCATAAAGATTTCGGCAAGCTCATAGCTGTAGCTATCCTGATCGCGAAGATCTGAGAGCTGCATACCCGGTTTAACTTTGATAGAAATTTCCGTGCCGGGAAAATGGCGCCGTACTTTTTCCACGTCTTTCTTTTGAGGAATGCGTTGCACGGTGCCGTCTCTGAAACTGCGCAGCATGAATTTACCAGCGACGTTAAACTCTCCCTCACCAACTGGAAAGCTTGGTATGTTTCCCAAGCCTAGTTCAATAGGTATGGCCAGATGGTACTCCCCATCCACCATTTTGAAAAGTGGACCGTGGGATTTGGAAATTCGAGTATTGATTTCCAATAACGCGATGTGATCAGTCGTCTCATCCCAGTAGAACTCGATATTGAATGGTGAATTATCCAAATTAACATGACGAATAACTTTTCTGGTCGCCCCCTCCAGGCGCAGTTGAATATCAGCTGGCAGGGTTGAGGGATACTCGTAGCAGGAGAAGCATGATTGATTGCGACCGCTGCGATGAGAGTCGACACAGCCGTAGATGTGCACTTCTTCTGCCGTGACAAAACCCTCAAGAGTACATTGACGGCCATGGGAGATGAGTCCCTCGGCGATGCAAAAAAAGCCATCGATGGTTCGAATATCTTCTGGAAGATCAGCAATTTGCATGATGAAATTAAAAGGTTTGGCATAACGGCTGATGCTTTTCCTGATGAGATGGAGACACATTTCCAATTCCACCCGATTGCGGATAAGAAAGCCGAGATGGGAGAGAACCGATTTTACCGGTTTGAGCCAGAAGGGGAAATCAAGTCGACAGTGTTCCGCTGCATGTTTGTCGAAAGGATTGATAGGCTGAAATGGTGGAACGTTTTCCGGCACGATCTCTTTTTGTAATTTACGGCTCCAATATTTATGCTCGCACCTCAGGACGGCCTCGAGGCTGGGTCCCTGTAATCCGCACTCCTTTTGCAGGATGGGCAGCATCGTGGATACGGGAAAATCCCAGTAACCGATGATGGCATCAACATTATTGGTAGTATGATGCAACTGCCACTTTGCCTGACGAAGGAATTCTTCGACCGGAAAGTGGTCCTGCCATTTTATTTTCCTAGAAGAAATAAGCGAATGAAATCGATAGTTCGCGCTATTTCGCAGAGCAAGCAGTTGAGAGAGATGGAAGTCATCCAAACCGGCAACAAAGATATTTTTCACCATGACACTCCTCCCCGATTGAAGCTATCTTCCCCTGCCATTCTTTTGAGACACTCCTCCCTGGCGGTCTTTTCAAGAAATATGGAGAGGTAAGAGAAATATCCACTGAGAGTGGATACAGCAGTGACATTTACGGGACTGGTCACATTTAATGATAGCAAAAGTATATCGAGGAAACAAGAGAACCACTCATCTTCTAGCCACAAATGTAAGAGCTATCCATTAAAAGTTTATATGAATGAGTAGCTATTTATCATCATGAATACAATCGCTTATCCCAACTAATGAAAAATATTCAGAAGGTATAATGACCCAAAGTATTACCAGATTCTACGAGCTTGATACCCACCTTGATAGAAGGTGCTGCTCATAGATAGAAATGAAGGCACCTGTTTTTCAGGTTTTGTCAAAGGTAATTAGAATCAAGTACAGAATATAGCTGTTTGCTGTTTTAACTAATTGTGGTTGGTGGTTGTCCATTTTCATTCGCGTTCGTATAATGATTTAAAGCTCTTCTTCAGGCGAATAAGTGCGGCATAAAAGCACTTTTTATTAGCCAGGCAGTAGGCGATTATGAAAAACAAATTTTCTTATTTAATAACGCTCATCTTTCTTTTAGTGACACTCAAACCAGTCTCGGCAGATGCCCTTGAGCCCAATGAGATAATGGTTCTTGCCAATGGGAAAGTGGCAAAGAGCATTGAGTTGGCCCGCTATTATATGAAGCGCCGGGCGATTCCGGAAGAAAATTTATTGATCCTAAAGACAACAGATAGCGAGAGCTTCGCGCGGGATGATTATTTGAAAGATGTGGCTGGACCGATAAAAGAATTTCTGCATCTTCACGCTAATAGACATCTTCGCTGCATCGTAATTCTTTACGGCCTGCCGCTCAAAATATCTTCTTCCGGAAAAACCGAGGAGGAGGAAAAAGGTATCGCTACGCTGCGTTTAGAAGAAAAAGCTTTAGAGAGCAAACTTGCCAAGGCTGCGGAGATTGACCAAAAAGCGGTGGAAGATCAATTGAAAAAGGTCAAGACAAAAATACAAAGTCTGCAACTTCTTTCAGATCGCGCGGCATCGCTTGATTCTGAACTGGCTTTGGTGAAAAAAGGGGAGTACGAAATTGGATTGTGGTTGTTAAATCCCTTATTTGCTGGCTTCCAAGACAGGCAGACAGCAATAGATAAGGCTGAGGTGATGCTTACTGCTCGGCTCGATGGTCCCGACGAACAAACCGTACGACGGGTAATTGATGATTCTATTACGGCGGAGATAAAGGGCTTGCAGGGTATTGCCTATTTCGATGCACGCTGGCAAGCAGATAAGGATGCAAGTGGTTCGAATTATGTGCAATATGATCAAGCAATTCACCGTGCATATACGTGGCTGAAAGACAAGGCTGACATCGACGTCCAAATAGAGGCCACCGAAGCACTCTATCAGCAGGGTGACTGTCCATCTGCTGCCTTGTACTCCGGCTGGTACAGTCTGGCAAATTATATAGATGCTTTTGACTGGCAGCCCGGGAGCGTCGGCTACCATATTGCCAGTGCTGAATGCCAGACTCTCAAAAAACCAGGGAGCAAGGTTTGGTGTAAAAAAATGCTCGAAGACGGCATTACTGCTACCATTGGACCGGTAGGGGAACCATACCTTCAAGCCTTTCCACCGCCAGATCTTTTTTTTGGCAAACTCCTTGAGGAAAGGCACTGCCTCGTCGAAGCATATTTTCAAAGCCTGCCCTTTCTTTCCTGGAAAATGATTCTGGTTGGTGATCCTCTCTATCGCCTGAATCTGAAGGGAACGCTCACTGAAGCAGATACCACTCCTCGTCCTTGATCGGCATTAATCATTGGAGAAACATTTTCTTCTGATTGTAAAAACAGCACCGACTCTGTATTTATCGAGTCTCCTCTGCTTTTTTACCAAAGAATGCATATTCCGGGAGTGTTGACTTTTTTGCCCTAAGCATAAGCACACAGATCCCCAGGATGGTTGCGCCTAAATAGATCCGCACAAGGTGAGTCGGCCGGACCCAGCCAACCAAGGCACCAACGATAACGTCCCTTTCCCTCCGGAGCTGGCCAGAGTCGAAGCGGTAAACACTGCGAGCAGCGTCAAAAACAGTATCCCCCTTTTCTTGACAGCAAATCTGCAAACCTTACTTTGTAAATATTACAAGGGGTTGAAAGCGGAAACTACTTGCTTTAGCTTGCCATACGCAATGATAGCAAAGACAAAGGTGACACTATGCCACTGAGCAAGAAAGTACGAGATATCATGGTGCCATTAGCCGACTATGCAGTCACCTCCCCAGATAAGACGCTCAAAGAAGCTGTCTTGGAAATGCGTAAAATCTATTGTGAGGTTGAAGTTGGCGTATGTAGTGAAGCCGGACATCGGACCAGTCTGGTACTGGACGAAAACAACGGTTTAATCGGTATTATCGATTTCCGCGTTATTTTGAAAACATTGATTCCGGAGATTGCCGGGAGTTTCAGTGAGAAAAATTCCGCCATAGGTGCCTCCATTGCCTTTGCCGAGACCGGTGCATCAGATCACGATGAATCCGAAGCCGGTTTCCATGAGCGTGTCATCAGGTATGCGGAAACCAAAGTTGGCGATATGATGTTAAAGATAAATGGAAAGGGTGTTCAAGCCGAGGAACGTCTCATCAATGCCCTGAAAATGATGTATCGCTGGAATGTTACGGTAATCCCGGTTTATGACGGCAAAGAGTTGGTAGGCGTTCTGCGTGATTCTGATCTTTTCCTGGCCACTGCCAGCATTCTCAATCAATAACCTTTTCTTTATCCCTACCACCCGGTACAGTCTTACATGACGTTTCCGGGTTTCTTCGCTTACCTGACCGATATCTTCGTTATGCTCAAAATTTTATCCTCCGGTAAGCGAGCGGAGCGAGACCCCGAGATATCAATTATATGCACCCAAAGGCACTTCTTTCAGGATGCCTGTGGTAAATTTTTCGCACGCCTTGATCTCAACCAGGTAAGCGAAGACTCCGAAATTGCTAGGTTCAGGACGGAAACTAAATAGCGCGTTGCACCTGCGCATTCAGAATTTTTTTACGGGTTCATCAAATAATGGATTTACCAAAAAGCGAGGCCAGAAGTGAAACGGCCACTTGGGCTGTTTTATTTCTGTTGTCGAGGATGGGATTGGCTTCCATGACATCGACGGAATGAAGCTTGCCCGAATCGCAAAGGGTTTCCATAATTAACTGAGCTTCCCGATAGGTAAGACCACCGGGAGAAGGGGTGCCCACGCCCGGAGCTTCGATTGGATCCATGGCATCCATGTCGAGGCTGAGATGGATGTTGTCTAGGTGCTCGAGCTTTTCAAGGGCCTGGCGCAAAACGTTGTGCATACCCAACTCATCCACGTCGCGCATGGTAAAGACAGTGCAACCGGAACTTGCCAACAACTTTTTCTCCTGAAGGTCAAGCTCACGAACCCCTATCATGATGACATTCTCAGGGGTTAATTTAGGTCCCTGCCTACCGATATTGACCAACTGATCTGATCCCTGACCAAGAAGAACCGCAAGAGCCATGCCATGAATATTCTGGCTGGTAGAGGTTGCCGGGGTATTGAAGTCACCGTGGGCATCCACCCAGATCAACCCGCAGGGCGAGGCATCGGTTACTCCGCCAATTGTGCCAATGGCAGCCGAGTGGTCGCCACCGAGAAAGAGTGGGATTTCGCCATTGCGGATTGCCTCGGCCCCCATCTGGTAGGCTTTTTCACATGCTTCTTTTATAGGGATAAGCCTATCTTCGTATTTGGTTGAAGAAAGAGTATAGTGTCCGGGAACATCAATATTGCCGCGATCGATGGTATGATATCCCAACTGTTGCAGTTTGCCGGTTAGACCGGCGTAACGTATGGCAACGGGAGCCATATCGACACCACGCTGTTTCTGGCCGAGATCCATGGGGATGCCGATTATGCTGATGGTCTTAGGCATGTCGTTAGATCACTTTCGTAAATGGTTCCACAGATTGACGATAAAATCCTGGACATTGGTAAGTATCGCCTGGGCTTGGGCAGAACCGCGATTGGCCAGTTTATCCGCCGAAAATTCAGACATATCGACTACATAAAAATAGACTGGGCGAATTTCTCCATCCGGCATTATGCGGTAGCTCGGCGTCATATTACCGAAAGCGATAGAGTGGAGTTGCGTCGCCATAGTTATCACCGTAGTCGCCTTCCTGGCATGCTCACGCATAAGGTCCTGGGAGGTGTAAACATCTCCAACTGTCTCAGGCAGCGGACCATCGTCACGTATCGATCCAGCAAGGATGTAGGGTACATCATTATCTTCGCAGGCTTTGATAATTCCATCCTTGATGTTCAAGGTACCAAGACTTTCTTTGATCGATCCGGCCCGGCGGACTTCATTCAGCACATCTAAGTGGTTGTAATGCCCCATGGGTTGCAGTTCCTGGCTATAGATATTTTGGCCAAGGCCGGTGTTGAAGTAGGCTGCTTCCAGGTCATGGGTAGCAAGAGCATTGCCAGCCAGCAGGGCGTGACAGAAACCGTTTTCGATGAGACCGCTCATGGCATCGCGACTATCTTTGTCAAAGGCTACTGCCGGACCGAGTACCCAGGCTATATGGCCATGGTCACGATCATGTCTTAGGACAGTATAGAGATCATCGTATGAGCGCGAAAAAGGCGTTTCCCTGGTTCCCCGGGAGCGAAAAGTAAACTTGTCCTCATTTTTCTCGATTTTCTCGAAGCAGTGGGGATGGACCAGGATTCCTTCCTCGCCATTTTCGGTCCTGCCGACAACAACCATTTCCCCGGCTTTGAGGTTGCGTGCTTCACAGACACGCAGGTTACCCTCTTCTACCACAAGAACGGCATCCATCCTGCTCTCGGGAGCCAATACCCAACCGTATCCCTCAAGCCGGACATACTCGGGGAAATTGGAGGTGGCATGAAAGTTTTTTGGTGCAATTCCATCTGCTTCAACCTTTTCCAGAGAGGCAAATGGGGCGTCATCAAGTTCAGGGGCATCGAAGTCGGGCGGGGTGAAGGTCAGGTTCAGAGGCATGCGATCTCTCCTACGTTTTCAGTATTGTTTACCTTTAAGGAATTAGCACTAAAAGGATCACTTCCTTTTGTCGATACAAATATTGTGTACCATGCCCTAATACATCAATGGGCGAATCTTTGCAAGGTCAGCGTGCAAAGTGAGTAATCCCATAAAATAATAAACTGTTTTGCCTCATTCTATATCTTGTGAGTATGCAATTGCATCGTATGAGTTGGTAATGAATAAAGATGCATGAAAATACTGGTGACTGATTAATTTTTTTATTGGTTTCATATTGTTATCGAATAAATAAAAATATGGTAACATGATAGGAACGGCGAACACATTGATATTGCGTGGCAGGGAATGGGCTTGACCTCTTATCTGGAGTTCAATAATATAGGCCGACTGGCTTGTACCTGGAACTTCTGCTGTGGACGTCCCAGCGATTTTCGTTCCTGTTTAAAAAGAGCTTGTTTCCGTCTGGCTATAAGCCCGACCCTCCATTGCCGGTTAATCAGATGCTTGTGAATCTGAACAGAAAGGTTTTATGAACAGGTCAGCCTATTTTACCACGGGTTTTGCCATTAAAACATTTGCCTCTCTCTCCAAGGCGGATGTTGTTATCGAAGGTCAGGAAAATATTCCCGAAGGACCTAAGATATTCGTGGTTAATCATTTCACTAGAGTCGAAACCCTTCTTATTCCCTATTATATATTTAAACTGACCAATGTACCAGCTCTGTCCTTGGCAGCGCATATTCTTTTTCAAGGGCGGCTGAAGCGATACCTTGAACTGGTCGGTGCGGTATCAACCAGGGATCCCAACAGGGACAGGATAATAATAAAAGGACTGCTTACCGGCACGGAAAACTGGATAATCTTTCCAGAAGGTCGCATGGTGAAATCCAAAAAGATCATTGGCGACGGCAGTTTTCTAATTACCCATGAGGAGGGCAGACACAAACCTCATACCGGTGCGGCTTCCCTGGCCCTTCGGGCCGAGTTCTTTCGCAACCACATGCTCGAGCATGAAAAGGCTGAGCCAGAAAACATCGCTGCCTTTCTTGATACCTTTGAGATCCCCTCCCTGGATGAGATACGCGGCAAAACCACGTCCATCGTACCGGTCAATCTCACCTATTATCCCATACGCGCAAAGGAAAACATCGCCTCGCAATTTGCAACCCGGATAATGAAAGAAGTACCCGAGCGGGTTCTTGAAGAATTAATGACCGAGGGGACGATGTTTTTTTCCGGAGTCGATCTTGATATCCATATTGGCCAGCCGATTACTCTGTCTGAATATATGAAAACGGAGACAATGCAAAGTGAACTCCAAAAACCCATAGGGACGGAGCCAAGTTTTTCTGAGAAACTGAGTCGGGAGATGCACAGTCAGGCAGAAGATATTATGCACCGTTATATGACAGCGATCTATGATATGACCACGGTGAACCATGATCACCTATTCGCTTCCTTTCTGGAAAGGTATCCGTATAAGAAAATTTCGGCTATGGGTTTGCGTCGGAGAGTGTATCTTGCTGCCAAGAATATCTTTGAAAAAAACATAGTGAGCTGCAATATCCATCGCTCTTTAAAAGAAGATCAGATCCATCTTCTCACCGATGATCGATTTAAAAAAGCAGAGAATTTCATTCAACTGGCGCTTGAAAAAAACGTGGTAAATAAGGAAAACGGCAAACTCGTAAAGCACGAGCGCAACATTCCAGACTTGCTGCAGTTTCACCGAGAGAGAATAGACAATCCCATTGATGTGATGGTAAATGAAATTGAACCGCTGAAATATATTCAAAAACTGGTTCGTTCTATTGCCATACAACCTGATTTTTTTGTCAAAAGAAAAATTGTACGTCTGTTGCTGCGTGACGAGCATCGAAACTTTATTGATGAATGCAGTCGTTGTGAGAAGTCCGATTTGAGTTCGGCAGGATCTTGTTTACTGCCAGGCTCAACCAGGAAGATCGGTGTGGTTCTGGTTCACAGTTATCTCTCCATCCCGGAGGAATTGCTGGATCTTGCCCGCTGGCTCAATCGACAGGGGCTGTGGGTCTACCTTCCCAGATTGCCTGGTCATGGCACTACACCAGAGGATCTTGCCCAGACGGATTATAGTGCCTGGCAGCTATCGGTTGAGAGGGGGTATGCTATTATCAGCAGTATCTGCAAGAAGGTCGTGCTAGGTGGTGTATCAATAGGGGGCTGCCTGGCATTTGACCTGGCAGCGCGGCTACCTGAACTCGCAGGCGTATTTGCCGTATGCCCGCCGCTCAGTCTCAAAAATTATTCAACCAGTTTCATGCCATCAATAGATGTCTGGCACCGCATTTTAGCCAAGATAAAGCGTGATGCCTTGGATGTTAGCTATTTTCAATTCGAGTCAGAAAATCCCTACATCAACTATGATCGCAATCCGGTCTATAGCGTTAAAAACGTTGGCAGTTTCCTTGAACAATTACGACCGATGCTGAAAGATATCATCCATCCCAGCCTCATTCTCCACGCCGATCGTGACCCGGTAGTCGACAGCAACGGTTCGCGAATAATGTATGAGGAACTTGGATCAACCAGGAAAGAGTATATGTTATTTTCCTCCGACCGGCATATACTCACCAGTGGCGTTGATAGTGATATGGTAAATGAACGTATCGGCAGTTTTATTCGCGAAGTAACGCAGTAAATAATGAAAAAGAGCCTGCAGACAAAACTAGAAGATACCACTTATCATAGCGGGTGTGAGCGAGGCGTGGATGTTTGATAAATCGGCTAAGACGTTTCCTTCGAAGGAGCAAACCATATTTATGGGGCATTGTGCCGTCTCACCTCTTTTTGCTAAGGCAGCAGTGGCGATGCAGGAGTTTAACCGGAAGATGTCGATAGATGGTATCAAAGCGTTGCCCGACTATTTGGATGTTATGCCACGCTTGCACGATAATGTTGGTCGTTTTCTCCGTACGAGTCCGAAAAATATCTCTTATGTTCATAACACAGCGGAAGCTCTCTGTATGATTGCCAACGGATATCCGTTTTCTCCTGGCGACGAAATAATCAGCTACCAGCACGAGTATCCGAGCAACCACTATCCATGGATACTTCAAAAAAAACGTGGGGTTAAGCTTACGCTTATTGCTGATAATCCACCTCTTCAAAAGTATGCCCATCTGCAAAAACCGACTGGCTGGTCCATGGCAGAACTTACCGGCAAAATCACCAAAAAGACAAGAATCATTGCCTTCAGTCATGTCCAATACACAAGTGGATTCGCTGCAGATCTGCCCGCTTTAGGGGAGATATGCCGACAAAACGGCATCGACCTGGTTGTCGATTGTGCCCAGAGTCTTGGGTGTCTGCCTGTCTATCCGGAAGAATTTGGGGTTTCGGCTGTTGTTGCCTCCGGGTGGAAATGGCTGATGGGCCCTATGGGCTCTGGATTGCTCTACACCTCGAAAAACTTTCGGGAAAAGCTCAGCGAAACCATGGCCGGTCCCGGATTGATGCGGCAGGGTCTCAATTATCTTGATCTCAGTTGGGACCCCCATGATGATGGCAAAAAATTTGAATATTCCACGTTACCCTGGGATCATGTCGCTGCTTTGAATGTAGTTTTGGAAGAATTGTTTTTGAAGTATTCCATGGAGTCCATTCGTGACGAGGTTTTTCGTCTGCAGGATCTGTTTCTGCAGGAGTGTGCAGCAAGTGGCTTACAATATCTCACTTTCCCTGAACCCAACAGATCCGGGATTTTGGCGACGGAACCTCGAGGCGAGAGCAAAGCATATCTTGAATTTTTTAAGAAAAAAGGTTTTATCATAACTGCACCAGTTGGGTATCTGCGGTTTGCACCACATTTTTATAACGATGATGAACAGATGGTTACTGCTGCAAGCTACGTCAATGAGGCCGTTGCAGCCCTTCATCATTAAAACTATTTAGCCCAGCCGATCACGGGCATAACTGCGTTGACAGAAGGTTAGGTCTGCTTTTATGAGTTTAGGCAGAAACAGAGAAATATTTTTAGCAAAATATTCTGTTGGAATTTGAACTATAAAAAAATTCGCGGACCGGTTCACTGAACATTTTCCTTGGATGTGTAGATCCACACAGGGGGGAGGAAATGATCAAGAACATAGCGATTGCATTATTATTGCAATTGATTCCGATGGGAGTGCTTGCAGGTAGCAACGATCTCTGGAAGATTAATCTGCCTTTTGAAAAGGCAACTATACGGTATGCCATCAGTGGGGTGGAAGAAGGGTACGAAATTCTGTACATCCGTGATTTTGGCCAAAGAACAGCAAAGTATCGCACATCAACCATGAAGGTAATGGGGATTGAGAAAACCACGGAAACGGTGGAATTCGTCGATCCGGATTGGATATATACCTTCGATTTACAACGGCGCACTGGGACAAAGTCAGCAAATCCACAGAGTTACATACATGATGAGTTTAACAAACTAAACGATCATGAAAAGCAGCAGCTTGTGGAAAACAATAACCAGCTAAATTTGGGGCCTATGCTCGGTGGCATGAGCGGGGAACTGGAAGAAAATGTGGTCACCATGCTGGGATATCCCTGTGATAAAGCACAATTTGTGGGGGCAAAGGTTTACTCGATCCATGGTACTAGCATTCCACTGAGGACAGAAGCCAATATTATGGGGATGAGGATGATTGTCGAGGCTGTGAAAATAGAAAAGGAAATGGCGCCGTTGTCATACTTCGAACATCCGCGAGGCATCATCCCAAGCTATGATGCCAATGCTGATAACATGGCTCGTTCACTAGCAAAAGAAACAATAGCCATGTTGAAAGACTCCGAGTCTGCTCAGGTAGCTGCCATGCCTGAAGAAATAGTTGAAGTGAGTCAGCAATTCCCCGACCCGGCTGAACAGCAGGAAATGGAAGATGCAATTGAAATTCTGAAGAAAACTTTTGATAATTAAAACGACTTATATTTTCAGATTCACCCAACTTGTTCATACCACCTTTCTTATTTGCATTCCATCAAGACCTTCAGAGCAGTATTTCCGTCATGATAACCTGAGTGGATAAATACGACATTTCTACTTGTCGCTTTTAATAGTTTCTTTTCCACAACACTCATGTTGTGCTTTCCTGAAAAAAATATGAAAAATATTTTTTAATTATATCAACATATTAATTGGTTTGTTTCAAGAAAAAGTAATCCACCCTGATCTTTTGCGCTCGTTGTGAGAAAAATGTGGGATCCGTTCGATAGAATCAACATATATACACCAAAAAAACACAGCAAAAGCATAAGTGATGCTTAATCAGCAATTTTGGGGGGCAATATAATGAAAAGCAGTAATGGAAAAAAACATGAACGGATCGTGGTTATCTGTGCCTACTGTCAGAAGAGTCTCCAGGGCCAGGAACTGTGGGAGAGGGATTCGCAGGAAACAGCGGAAATGGCGAAAGCAACCATCAGTCATGGTATCTGTCCAGATTGTCTGCTGGAACATTTCCCTAACGAATATCTGATCATTCAGGAAGAAAGGCGGGTGCGCATAAAGAAACTTTTTGAAGAGGGTTTCAAGAATTTTTATGGGCATCTGGCCAAATAGATAATTTTAAGTGATCTGGACTGAGAGAAGAACATACAGCATCGTTTGAAGAGCAGCAGGATTGGCGGACCTGCTGCTGCAGAGGGAAACGAGACAACGGAGGGGTGCGAAATGGTTACTTTTTCACAGGCTGAATGGATCGTAGGTTTATGGCTGTTGCCAACAGTGCTTTTCATCGTCTTACCTTTGACGATATTGGTTGCAGCAGGGATTGTAAAACTTTTCATGAAGGCAGGGGAAAAGAGCAGGGCCTTGCGGGAACGGCATCGGGAGAGCACGCAAGAATCTGCTCAACAAATGATGGAGCCCAGCGCAGCTAACTGAGGCTAACAACAACACCAACCAGCGGAAAGAAACCGGTAAGGCCATATCAACCATGCTTTCTTTCCTGTCAAGGCAGAGCTACCTCTCCCGGGCTCTGCCTTTTTTTAGTGAATGGTTTCGATCTGCTGTCATCCGCTCCATCCGCTATATTGATAAGGTATCATTTGACAGGGCTGCACAGAGGTGCAACAATGGTAAGGGAGTGAGAAAAAAGATGTTGACAGTAGCGGGCGGGTTGGCTATATTCCCGGCTTGCTAAAGCGTTCCGAGCCTGATTTTGGAACCCGAATTTAGGGACGGGACATGAGCAATCCTCGGTAGCTCAGTTGGTAGAGCAGGTGGCTGTTAACCACCCTGTCGGCGGTTCGAGTCCGTCCCGGGGAGCCAGATCCAACCGCTGCAGAAGGCAGCGTTTACCATATAATTCCCCGAAGGTTTCGGCCTTCGGGGTTTTTCATTTGAGCTCATATTTGTCTGCATACCCACGCGGCGTCACCATCTTACCCCTCCAAACGTAGCTCTGCGAGTTACCAATGATCACCGTGGACTGCATGTTGATCTCAGCCTCGAGCATTTCAGCCAGGGTAGTAACCACCACGGTTTCGTGTTTACGGGTGGCAGCGCCGACAATACCTACAGGGGTCTTCGTATCACGATGTTCCAGAAAAATATCCCTGGCCCTGACGATCTGTTCCGTACGCTTTTTGGATTTGGGATTATATATAGCGGTGACAAAATCGGCCATGGCAGCGGCTGTCAGTCTTTTTTCGATGAGTGGCCAGGGAGTAAGCAGGTCTGAGAGACTAATAGCAGCAAAATCATGCATCAATGGTGCCCCGAGCCTGGCAGCGCACCCGTTCACCGCAGCAATGCCGGGAACGACCTCGATTGCGCATTCACAGTCCAGGTCTCTGGCCATTTCAAAAACCAGGCCGGCCATGGCGTATATGCCTGGATCGCCTCCTGAAACAAGGGCAACCGTCTTTCCAGTTGAGGCAAACTCTAACGACTGGCGACATCGCTCCACCTCCTTCATCATTTCGGAAGAAACAACTTCTTTGCCTTGCAAGTAATCTTTAATCAGTTCCAGGTAGGGGCGATAGCCGATGATTATTTCGGCATCTTGCAGCGCCTGTGAAGCTGCCGGAGTTAGATGTTCAAGTGCTCCAGGACCTGTGCCGACAACGTACAGGGTGCCTTGGCCACTGCCATGGTTACGTTCTGCCATTTGCGTTTCCTACTGAGTAAAATTGTAGTCTGGGCGCTTAAAAGCGCCGTGGGTTCTGCCACTCCCTGGGCTCCGACAGCTTTAAGAGCGGCGCTGGAGACGGCGACATTGGCCACCGTGTTGATTTCATCACGATCGAAAAAAGCGATTGGCCAGCTATTATCTTTAGCAAAATGAAGCAACCCCTTTTCATCGTTCTTGGCATCAATTGAAGCAAGATTTCTGATGGCCAAAGTGGAAAAGCCAAGATCTGCAAAAAGTTCCTCAAGCGCCTCGGCAAACTCTTCGGCGGGTGTACCACGATTGCAGCCCACGCCAACCACCAGATTGTTGGGATGGAGAACAGGGCCATCATCGGTCAATGACCGATGGCTGATGGCAAGATCAGCCTCGTCGAGATTTTCCACCTTTATAAGCCCAGGAGGCAAGGCTTCTATTTCCACCTCGCTGAAAATCTTCAATCTGCCGGTATTGACCAGGATGCTGCTAGCCCTGGTCAATATGTCCCGATCGTTATACCGAAGATCCTGAGCCTTGGCCCAGAGATCAAGGGGAGCAAGTTCAAGGGTGTCCGAAGCAGTGGTAATCACCGCCTGGCCGCCGGTTAAATCGGCGACTTTTCGGGCAAGGGCGTTGCCGCCGCCAAGATGCCCTGAGAGTAGACTGATGACATGGCATCCCTTCTCATCCAGTCCAATCACGGCCGGGTCATGCTCCTTATCATTCAGGAGCGGGGCAATTGAACGGATAGTGATACCAGTGGCCATGATAGCGATAAAGCCATCATACTTCTGCCAGTTATTCCGGAAGGTTTGGGCTATGTTCTTATCGACTGGAATTATCCGGCAGTTAGTAAGGCGATCTGCGATGGTGGCAGCGAGTTTCCGGCCGCCTGTGGTCAGCGCCAGTATGCCGATGTTCATGAATCGCTTCCCCGGCGATATTCGTGGCTGAAGGTTTTATCATAGAGTTTGGAGAGTGACGGCGGCTCTCCCTTGGCCAACACTTCACCCACGGCAATGATGGCGGTTTTACGGATGCCTGCCTCTTTGACCTTTTCGCCGATGTCGGCAAGGGTTCCGCGGATGTGCCGTTCCTCGGGCCAGCTAACCTTTTCGACCACCACCACAGGAGTATCGGCCGGGTACCCTCCTTCATAGAGATCCTCCACCACCTCTTCGATCATCGAGATGCTTAGAAGAATCAGCATAGTTGCCTGATGAGCAGCCAGTAACGGCAGCGCCTCGTTTTTCGGCACCGGCGTCCGTCCAGCCCGCCTGGTAATGATGACGGTCTGGGAGATATCCGGTAAGGTGAGCTCGGTGGACAGAGCTGCGGCCGTCGCAGTAGCCGAACTAACGCCAGGAATAACCCGACATGGAATCTTCTGTTTATCAAGAGCTGCTATCTGTTCATTGATAGCTCCGTAGATGGCAGGATCACCCGTATGTAATCGCACAACCTTCAGCCCCTTTCGCCAGGAACGCATCAGGATGTCGAGGACTTCATCGAGGTTGAGTCCGGCAGAGTTATGGATTTCCGCACTTACCCCTTCCAGCAGCGCTTGAGGGACCAGGCTGCCGGTGTAGACGACCACATCGGCCTCTTCCAGGAGACGTTTACCCTTGACCGTGATCAACTCGGGATCTCCGGGACCGGCGCCGACGAAATGGATTGGCAAGCTCATTGTTTCCTCACAATCATGGTGGAAAAATAGTGGATTCCTTCAGTGGCAGCCGCCTTCAGATCGTGTCGGATACGCTGGTCCTGCAGGCTGGTCTTTTCAACTAGCACGGTGCTATCCAAAAGCTCGAGTTCTTCGAGAATGGTGATCAGCTTTTCCATTACCCGGTGCACCTTCATTAGGACGATGCAGTCAAAATCGCTTAGTATCCTCTTAAGTTTGTCATCTTCGAAGGTTGCCGGAATCACCACCATGCGTTCGTTGCCAAGACAAAGGGGTACTCCGGCGGCAGCCGAGGTGGCACCGATTGCCGATACCCCGGGAATGATTTCGAAGCTCATATCCTTAACGACTTCCATCAGGGTGGTGAAGATGTAGAACCCGGTGCTGTAAATCGCCGGGTCGCCAAGGGTGGGAAAGGCGACATCGCGGCCGTTTTCCAGGTGTTCAGCGATGATGGCGGCTGCTTCCCGCCAGGCCCTCTCCACTTCAGGGTCGGCCGGTTTTCCGGCATGGACTTTTTTCATGGGAAAGTGATGGGTGAGCACTTCTTTCTCTTCACCGTTAATCACCCCCGAGGCAATGCTCAGTGCCGTACTGCAGCCGTGTTTGTGGGCGGCGGGAGCCAGCCATACCGGGCTCTTTTTCAATACGCGTACCGCTTTGAGGGTCATCAGTTCGGGATCACCCGGACCGACACCTACAATATAGAACTGTCCCTTCATTTTCTTCCCACCATAATGGTAATAGGATTGAAACGCTGCGGGCCGTCGGGCCCCGTTCTACTCACCTCTATTCGTGCACGTTCCACTCGCATTCCCTGCATTTCCAGGAACTCTGGTGCCTGAAGGCGAGTTGTTTCAGTTACCGCGTTCACCACGATTCTGCCATCAGCCTTCAGCTTGGCGGCGGCACCTGTGATTATATTCTCTAGTTCACCGCCGCTACCGCCAATGAAGACCCGATCAGGCGCAGGTAAATCAGTCAGATGTTTGCTGGCCATCCCTTTGATCGGGACGATATTGAACAGGCCGAATTTACGTACATTGGCCAAAATATTCTGAAACTCTTTCTCTTTTCGCTCCACTATGTAGACGGAGAGCAAAGGGTGCATGGCTGCAGCTTCGATGGAGATGGAACCGCTGCCGCCACCGATGTCCCAGAGAACACCTTTGCGCGGTAGAGCCAGCCGGTGCAGGCTTGCTGCCCGGACCTCATCCTTAGTGATCAGCCCTCTGCTGTGGATAATTACATCCTCCGTCAAGCCAAAGGTGGGGCGCTCCGGTAGATTAGGAATGGTCAGGCAGACCACATTGAGCTCGCTGAAGCTTTTCTTGCCAATCTCTTCAAGACAGCCGCTGGAGATTCTCTCTTCAGCCATGCCGATATTTTCGGCAATATGCATTCTAAGCCCATTGGTGATCTGTTCATCGCCAATCGACTGAAGATAGGCGAGTAATTTTTGGGCAATGGTGTCCGGGTTGTTGACTTTATCTGTGAAGACAAAGGTTTTCGGGCTGCCGAGCAGCAGACCTGCGAGATTCTCAGCCTGTCGTCCATGCAGACTGACCACGGCGGCATCGCTCCAGGTCATCTTGAAGCTGGCAAAGGCCTCTTGTAGCGAGGAGAGCGCCGGGTAGATTCGTACACTGTCATTGCCAAAATGATCGATGAGTTTGCCGCCTATCCCGTAAAAAAGCGGATCTCCACTGGCTAGAATGGCAACGTTGCCCTGAGCAAGAACCTCTTCGATATTGGTGAATGCCTTCTGTATGGGCGTTATTGGGATAATCTTTACGGGGACATCCTCAAGGTGCGCAGCCAACCGTGTCGAAGCAACGATGAGGGAGCATTTTCGCAGCAGTGTAAGCTGCTCCTGCCGGATCCCAAAACTGTCCACCCCGATGAGGAATATCTCAGACATGCTCCATCACCTTTGCCTTGGCATCAACGAGATAGACCCTGACTTCCTTATTTGATACCTGTCGGCCATAATCTCGGGCCTTTTTACAGACGCCGCGAACGATATCCTGCCTGCCCGCTTCTTCGAGATGACCATACATTTCCCGGGCGGTGTTGGCTCCCTGGAGCTTGCCAAGAAGTTCATCATCTACGCCAAACTCTTCAAGCATAGCCGCCCCAGCCTTGACCTCCAAAACACCGTGGCGCACATGGGTTTGGGGTATCTGCATGGCTGCCTTCATTATCTTGGCCCACATACCTGCCAGATGAATGGTGGCAAACCCCTTCTCTGCAGCTGTACGTAGAGAAAATTCGAGATAATCACCCATCATGGCATAGGCTTCAACGGGAAGTTTGAGACGACTTTGCGCCCCTTTTTCCGAGGTCCTTCCTGTAGAAAGGACAATGTCATCGAGCCCCGCTTCACGGGCAACGTTCATGGAAGTTTCAATGGTTGCCTTCCAGGCATCGGCGGATACCGGTCGGACGATGCCGGTGGTACCGAGAATAGACAGCCCGCCCAGGATGCCCAACCGCTGATTCAGGGTTTTTTCTGCAAGTTCCTCACCTCTGGGGATCGATATGGTCACCAGCACGTTTTTAACACTTTCCACCTCGCGGACAGCCTGATGGATCATCTGTCTGGGCACTGGATTAATGGCCGGTTCACCAACGCTAACCGCCAGTCCCGGTTTGGTAACCCTGCCCACGCCAGACCCGGCACGAAGAGAAATGTTATCCATTTTGATGATATCCATACTCTCAGGTTGATCGGTCCCTATTTTGACCGTGGCGACGATTTCTGCATGGTTGGTGACATCCGGGTCA
>JAAUYI010044562.1_pt1 | contig 27524 bp, 27 predicted proteins | sample 7278041 | NCBI WGS metagenome assembly JAAUYI01 (sample SAMN14350216, study PRJNA611818) | marine sediment metagenome | isolation source: surface marine sediment (0.6m) | place: French Polynesia: Moorea | collected 2018-08
CAGTTGACGGCAGTTGACGGCAGTTGACGGCAGTTGCTTTATGCCGGGGAACCCTTTCGGCAGTTACTCCACTTGGGGAGACCCCAAGTGGAGTACTGCCTCACCACCGCAGTGGCTTACCGTCCGCAACGCTGGCTCCCCAAGACCGCGCTGTCTCACCGCTCCGCGTCTAATGCGCCTTTGCGTGTTAGCGAAGCGGGGCGCAGCCCGGCAAATTCATATTTTCAATCAGCAACGCCCAGAAAACGCTGAATATAATCATCAATGGGAAAAAGTATAAACATCAGGATGCCTAAATGCTGCTACGGTTTTCGTAGATTTGTTAGACTAATCACACCAGGATATTTTTAGTCAAATTTCCAGTCGCATCCGTAGAAGAGGCAATTTATGCTTACAAGTACTCTCCTGATTTCTCAACAGATTCCCACTCTGCAATACTCCTCCACTCCAGAAAGGTTTGATGACACCTGGGAAGCGCCCCTATCAACTCTTCTGGGATTGGGACGTGCTGCGGGTGCAGATTTTATCGAATTTTTTCTAGAGCGTGTCAACTATATTAGTTGTCTGGCGGAAGAAGATGCTATCACTAGTATCACACCCCGTCTTTCTACAGGGGCGGGAGTCCGGGTATTTCGCGATAAGGCTGATTGTTATGTCAGCACCAATGATTTATCTTTTACAGGGTTGAAAGCGGCTTTAGAAAAGGGTTTATCAATTTTGGGTTTACAGTTACCCGCACCCAATGCTTTTATCCCCGAAATTAATCTAGAATTATTACGGGACTATGCAACTAAAAGAGGTAAGGATGCTTGGTTGCCCCTGTGTAGTTCCATACAGGAAATGGGAGAAGTACTACTAGATGGTACTGTCCAGTTGCAGCAAAAAGCCAGCCATGTGCAATCCCGCCGCGCATCTTATTTCCGGGATTGGCAAGAAGTATTAGTTGCTGCCAGTGATGGTACTTTTGCCCGTGATATCCGTCTCACCCAGTCCGTAGGATTCAATATTCTTTGTGCTGATGGTAGCCATCGCAGTTCTATCGGTGAACGAGCCGGAAATACCAGCGACCCTAATTTCCTCAAAACCTGGGATTATGAAGAAGCTGCGGAGAAAATTGCGGAATCTGCCGGTAAAATGCTTTACGCTGATTACGTGGAATCAGGTACGTACCCGATTATTATGGCAAACCATTTTGGTGGGGTAATTTTCCACGAGGCTTGCGGACACTTGTTGGAAACGACTCAAATTGAGCGCAATACCTCTCCCTTTGCGGATAAGAAAGGTGAAAAAATTGCCCATGAAAGCCTCACTGCTTGGGATGAAGGGCGGACTGACAATGCTTTCGGCACCATTGATATGGATGATGAAGGAATGCCAGCTCAAAGAACCCTATTAATTGAAAAAGGCGTTCTCAAGAACTTTTTGGCAGATAGAGCTGGTTCTTGGCGTACCGGACATCCCAGAACTGGTAGCGGTAGAAGACAGGGTTTTACCTTTGCTGCGGCTAGTCGGATGCGGAATACTTATATTGCTCCAGGGGATTACTCTGTAGACGATTTATTTGCTTCCGTTGATAAAGGCATTTATTGTAAGAAAATGGGTGGTGGTAGTGTTGGTGCTACTGGTCAATTTAACTTTGGCGTGGATGAAGCCTATCTAATTGAAAACGGTAAAATTAGCAAGCCTCTCAAGGGTGCAATTTTGATTGGTGAAGCCAAGGAAATTATGAATAAAATTTCTATGTGTTCCCAAGATATATCCCTCGCACCCGGTTTTTGTGGTTCCATTAGTGGCAGTATTTACACCACCGTTGGACAACCTCATATTAAGGTGGATTCGATTACAGTTGGCGGAAGGTAAGGGAATTTTGGAGTTTGGATTTTGGATTTTAGATTGTGAATGAAGAGCAATTTAAAAGTAGAACGAAGCAACTCGCATTGAGAGTGATTCGATTATTAGTTGAAACACTTCCAAGCAATATAACAGCTAATGTAATTGGTAAGCAGTTGTTGCGTTCTGCTACCTCTGTAGGCGCAAATTATCGAGCAGCATGTCGAGCAAAATCAACAACAGATTTGATAGCTAAACTCAGTATTGTCGAAGAAGAAGCTGATGAAACTATTTATTAGCTTGAACTTCTCATTGAGTCAAGTTTAATACCCTCCGAAAAGCTCAAGTATTTGATACAAGAGACTAGTGAAATTTTAGCTATGACTGTTGCTTCGATTAAAACTCTACGCGATAAAGAAAAGCAATCGAAAATTCAAAACTCCAAATCCAAAAATCAAAATAATTCAATCAAAAATCTAAAATCTAAAATTGGTAATGGCTAATATTAAAGAGATTGCAACTGTTGCAAAGGAAACTGCTGCAAAGCTTGGCATTCAAAAATTCGATATTTATGGTTCCACAGCTGATTCTACCAGTGTACAGGTAGACCAAGGGGAACCGAAGCAAGTCAAGGCTTCCAACCTTTCCGGTGTCACCGTGCGGGTGTGGAACGAACAGAACACAATGGGTATTACCAGTACTACGGATGTAGATTCTACTGGGCTAGAATTGGCCTTGAAAACTGCATACGAAGCGAGCTTTTTTGGTGTCAAGGAAAATGTCCCTGACTTTAGTCCAGAAGCTACGGTTCCCATTAACAGCAAGCTAGAAGAGAAAGCTCCCCAAGTTCCTGTCTCTGAAGTCATAGACAGCTTGTTAGCAGCAGAGAAAGAAGTCATTGCTGCTCACCCAGCAATACAAGGTGTACCTTACAATGGTTTATCACAAAGAGATGTTGACAGGTTTTACCTCAATAGTGAAGGGGCAATGAGGGCAGAATCCCACTCTTTGGCATCCATTGCTCTGTACAGTAAAACTGAACAGTCAGGGAAAAAGCCCCGTAGTGCAGGTGCTTTTAGAGTTAGCAAGGGCTTAAAGGATTTAGATATTGATGGTTGTATCCAAGAAACAACGGAGAAAACCATCAGCCATTTAAATTACGAAAAGGTAAAGTCTGGGAAATATACAGTAGTTTTCTCCCCTGAGGCTTTTTTAAGTCTTTTGGGTGCTTTTTCTAATTTGTTCAATGCTCAAAGTATTTTAGATAAGCAAAGTCTTTCTACCCCTGATGATATAGGCAAAGAAATTGCTTCTCCCTTACTTTCAGTATGTGATGACGCATTACATCCAGCTAATGTGGCTGCATCAACTTTTGATGGGGAAGGAACTCCTACCCGCAAAGTATCGCTGATTGAAAATGGGGTTTTAACTAGTTTTCTCCACAGTGCGGGCACCGCAAAAAGGATGAATGCCAAACCCACTGGTAATGCCAATATTGGTGCTAAAGTTACCGTCAGCCCCAATTTTTATCATCTGTTTGCTGGGGCACCAGCAGAACAAGAATTAAGTTTGTCAACTGCGGAAAATGTCATTTTCATTGATGATTTGCACGCTCTCCATGCAGGGGTAAAATCTTTGCAAGGATCTTTTTCTTTACCATTTGATGGTTGGATTGTCAATCAGGACGTGAAAACCAGTATTGACTCAGCAACGGTTGCAGGAGATTTTCTGGAACTGTTGAAGTCGATTGTATTTGTGGAAAAAGAAGCTGAGTTAACTCCTAGTGGGGTGTGTCCCAGAATTTGGGTTGAAGGACTCTCTATTACTGGGGAATGATATTCTGTCCTAATCTTCAAGTGTAGTGCTGCTATATGTTGAAGCGGAAACTAGATTGCACAACATAAAGTCAAATAAAACTCATAACTTGCAGCATTCTCAATTAGCCCAGATTTCTGCCTGGGAATGAATTCCCAGGCTAATAAACAAAGTCTACTGAAGTAGACTAAAATGCTTGTCTAGTCGTCTTTAGAGGACTTCGGCTATGAGACTGGGATTTAAATCCCAGGCGGTTATTGAGGATGGTGCAAGTTATCAGATAAAAGGTAAAAGGTAAAAGGGGAAATGAAAGGTATGTCCATTTTCCTTTTCCTTTATTTATTGGCACCTGATGCCTATTTCATATTAGCTTTAGCATCCCGTACAGCGACAAGGAAAAATAATCCTGTAAGGGGAATAGTCAATGCTAGAATGATTGCAGTATTTTGAACACCTAGGTCTGGTTGACCAGAAGTGATTTCAAAAATCGAACCTACTGCTGCGATCGCACTAATACAGGAACAAGCTAAAAATAGACCGCTTTTAGGAGTCATGGGATTCATCAATACATTCTCCTTAGGCGATGTGTTTAACTGCTTGCATGGAGAAGCCATGCTGAGATAATTCCTGTGCTAAAACTAGGGAATTATCTATCCGATCTACAAATACCACTCCATGTAAGTGATCCATTTCATGTTGGATACAGCGTCCCAATAAGTCTCCTGCTTTTAAAGTCCTGGGACGACCATTTTCATCTTTATAAGCAATTTCTACCACCTGGGGACGGGTTACATCCATGTAAACCCCCGGAATACTCAAACAGCCTTCCTGTGCAGCGCAAACATCTTTACTGACTTGTTTGATGACGGGATTGATTAACACTAGGGGAGGATTAGCAGGGTTATCTGGCTCACAGTCAATCACAATTAATTGCTTATGAATACCTACTTGTGGTGCAGCTAGACCAATGCCATCATTGCTGTACATGGTTTGCAGCATTTCCCGCACTAGTTTGCGAGTGTCGTCATCTACTTTCGCTATCCGCTTGGCTGGTTGACGGAGGACGCGATCGCCCAAATAATGTAGTTCTAAGGGTGGGTTTTTTAATTTTTTCTTCTCAACAGCAATTTGTGCAGGCATGATCCTTTAACTCTCGGTTTCGGGCTAGGTTGTAATATGGTTCTAGTTTTTTAATCTTAACAATTCTAGTTACATAGCTGGGTATCACTACAATTAATTACCCTGACAAAATGCACACAACCCGAAAACCAATACTAAAATTAATGTAATTCTTGCCTAGCATAAACTGGAAGCGATAGGCTGAACGACAAAATACTGGATTAACCAGCCAAGAACCACCCCTGAGAGGGGAACGTTGGGAATTGCCTCCATCTATCCACGGGTTACCATCAACAGGCGCACCTACATAATTATCATGCCAAGCATCTGCACACCATTCCCAAACATTACCATGCATATCGTATAAACCAAAACCATTGGCAGGAAAATTACCAACGGGTGTGGTTTGTTTGCGATTTTGTCCTTGGGGTCCAGAACCATAGGTATAATGACCATCATAATTGGCTAAATCCCCTGTGATGGTGTCACCAAAGTGAAACGGTGTGGTGGTTCCAGCGCGACAGGCATATTCCCATTCTGCTTCACTGGGTAATCTATATTTACGTCCTGTTTTCTGGGATAAACGGGCACAAAATTCTACAGCATCATACCAGGATACTTTCTCTACGGGCAAGCGATCGCCTGTGAAACTAGAAGGTTTGGCTCTGAGGGGACGTTCTATTTGAGGTAGTTGTGCCACTGCTTCCCATTGTGACTGGGTAACTGGGTACTTACCCATGAAAAAATAGGGAAAATCTACTTGATGTTGAGGTTTTTCCTTCTCATATCCTTCATCCTCTGGTGAACCAATCCATGATTTGCCCCTAGGAATTGCTACCATTTCTAGGAAGGCATCATTACCCAAGTCTTCAATAAAGCATTGGGCTTCACTTTTTTGTCTATCAATCCTTTGACCGAGGGAATTAACTGTTATTACCTCAAATTCATATTTATTGGCTTTACTAGGTAAGTACTTACGGTATTCACGAATTTGTTGGTGATTGGGATTAATTGCTAGGGCTTTCTCATAACTATCAACCGCATCTTTTGGTCGTCCTAACTTAAATAATACCAATGCCCGATGACAGTAAGCATCAGCAAAATTATTCTTGAGACTAATTGCTCGATCAAAATCTGCGATCGCACCCTCATAGTCTTTCTGTCTGGCTCGATACAAACCAGACTTATAGTAGGCATTTGGATTTTCAATCGCTTTATTGATCAATCCCTGTATTGTGGTGAATTTCTGTTCATCTTCTAGTTCTGCGAAACATTCCTTCACTCTCTCAGCATATTTTCGGTCTGATAATGTCAAAACAGATTCCATCGCTTCTATGTTGTTACTGACTTCCCCAGGGTGTACACCCCGTAGTTTTAGCCAGCAATCAATGGAATAGTCTAGTTGCTGCTTCGCCCAAGATTTATTTGGTAAATATTTGAGATGGTTAGCTAATTCCAAGGCAAAGTCTGGCATTTGCTCCAGTCTTTCACCTTCGAGGGCTTGAAAAATCTCTGAATATCTAGAAATAATAGTTTGTATAGTTTGCTTATCTAGGACATTGGGGATTAAGTCAGGTAATAACCGGGGCAATTGGGGTGGTACGTTACTTGTAATTAAATGATGAATATCAGCGAAACAAGCAGTCACTAGACAGTTACAAATGAGCAGAAACTGAGCAAGAGCTGTAAAGTCCTCTGGTTTTAATTTATATCGTCGGGGTAACTTCCTAGGGTCAATTCCCAATTGTCGTATTTTATCTTCTAGTTCAATAACCTCTAAGTTATAGCTATCCACAGGGTTCATTTCTTGGGGATTTTTCCCAGTTTTCTCTAGCAAGTCTTTAACCGTTTTCCATTTGCGAGCGCGACTTTTAGCTGATTCATAAACTATTTCTCGAAAAGGAAAGCGGGACAGAATTTGAGCGCAGGAATATTCTTTTTGTCCTATCTCCCAGTAGTAAATACGAAAATTCAGACAATTATCTTGAATTTCTAAATCCAAAATTACAGTAGGCTCGGATTTGAGCATATTAAATATTGTCTGGATACTAGAGCTACCTTGATAGCGTCTTCTATGCCATCCAGCTTTCACCAGTTCTACTGCTTTTGTGGAATTATTTGATGAGTAATGCTGCTCAAAAAATTTTTCCAGTCCCTCTGCTAAATATTGGTCAATCTTGGGAGAATTTTGAGCTACCGTACCAAATTGCTCCCAGTCTAGGTGTGGAGGTATAGAAATAATTCGTAGGGGAACGTAACTATTTCTTGGTTCTGAGTTAAGAATTAAACCAGGAACAAGTTTTAGAGGCCAGTTTGGTAATAACTGATAAGCATCCAATGAAGTTAAAACTGCTTGTCGTTGTTTAGCCGCTGTTTGTAATCTTTGATTGCGTTTGTAAGAGAAAAATGACTTTTGTAGCAGTTGTTGTTGTTTAAATTTATCTAATTGAAATTCCCTTTGATTATTCTCTCGTAAAGCTTGCAGTTGAGTTTGGAATCTTTGCTGTATTTCATCTCCATCCTCATTGTCTTGGGTTTCAATATAGTTACCAGCAAAACCAAAAGCTCCAGCTATCAAGCTGTCTACAACTTTGACTACAACCTTTCCCACTAAAAGTGAAGGTACTGTTTTCGCTTGATTACCAGGAGATAAAGATGACATACCAATCACTGTGTTCTGCAAATTTAATAACATTGATGCACCACTACTTTTTCCAAGATATGCAGAATTAAGCTCAATGGCAATATTTTTACACACGTGAATATACGTATTCTTGTGTAAGATTATTTATATATATAGTTGTTCTTAAATTGGTGAGAGGGAGTTCGGAGTTCGGAGTGAAGGAGTTCGGAGTTCGGAGTGAAGGAATTGTGATAACTAACAACCAACAACTAACAACTAACAACTAACAACCAACAACTAACAACCAACAACTAACAACCAACAACTAACAACTAACAACCATTTTCAAGTTAAACTAAATTTTGTACACCAAACGGGTTAATAAACTGGGAAAACTCTCCGGGTGCAAATGTTGCTTCCCAATTGGCAGGTTGACGACAGGGATTGGGATCGACTGATGTAGGTACTCTCATAAAAATGTAATCACATATGACCCCATTGAGATTTGTTTGTGGGGTAATCCGCCAGTCCCCAATGTATGCACCAGTCAGGTTTGCTCCCCTAAAATCGGTTTTATCGAGTTGGGCTTGTACTAGTTTTGCTCTGGAAATATCAGCATCCTGTAAATTAGAGTCTCGAAGATTAGCACCAATTAAGCTCACATCTTGAAGATTTGCTCCTTGTAAATTCAAACCTTGCAAGTTCCAACCATCATATACTTGGTTGTGCAAATCTTTAGTAATCAGCAATTGCCGCAGCTGTAAGTTTTCTAAATAGGTTGTTTTTACTGAAGCGAGGTGTAGCTTTGTAACTTGTAACCAACAGGTACGAGTGAGAATGGCTTGATCGAAATTCGTATTTTTCAATCGCGCCTTCGTAAAATCAGCATCAGTTAAATCTGCTCTATGAAAATTAGTACCATATTTGGTAGCGATCGCGATCGCAATATTCTTAATCCAACTCTGTTTAATATCTCCAAATAAAGCGCGGCTACTAGTCCAAGTAGCAATCATAATTACCGATAGTGCCACCCCTGCTGCCGTAATACCAGGGATATGATTGACAGATGCGGCTGTCACGGAAACAGCACCCGCCACTGCCCCAGCAACTGATATTGTCAGTGCCACGGCGATTAAACCCGCTATAGTGCCCGCCACCGCCGCAGTGGTAGCCACCACAACTGCACCAAAGGCAGCAGCTAGCACCCCTACAGCCCCCGTTACCACCACAGCCACTAACTGGGCAGTTTCCATTGCTCCTCCTTGGGTGGTGGCAATTCCCGTCCATGCTACAGCCACTATTCCTGCCCAACCAACGGCTGCTATGGCTGTTGCAGCTACGGCTATAGCCAAAAATATACAAGCAGTTGCTACTCCTTTACGGACTGTCACTAGAAAGAATATCAACAGCACAATTAAGCTGGTGATGGCAACATACAGATTTTCTTGGGGACGGGCTTGATTTACCAGCAAAAACCCAATTAAAGAGCCACCAATTGCCGAGAGTAAGCCTGAAAATGTGGACAGCAGCAATGATAGTAGAAATAAGCTAATTGCCCAACGTCGCTGTAGCCCAGCTTTTGCATGGCTGAAATTAGTATCTCGGAGAATGGCACCAGAAAAATCTGTGCCCCTAATATCTGCACCGGAGAAGTCTACACCTGTTAAATCTTGTCCTTTAAAGGATTTGCCTCTGAGTTTGGCGCGGCGGTATTTACTAGCCATGTTGAATTACAAGCCTAGTTGCGACATATTTTTGGTACAGGTGGTAGGATACCAGGTTTTTGCAGGTTTAGATATCTCACTCAAAGTAGTCAGAAGTCAGAATTCAGCAGTCTGTAGGGTATTCAGCAACCTTAACTTTAATATAAAAAATTTTAACAATCCCTGGTCTTTAATTTTTATTCCGGGAGACGAAATTCTTTGATTAGGACTATAACTGACAACTGTTAACCTTTACCTTTTCTCCACTGCCAAGCTACAGATAATATATATGTTTTATAGTTAACAATCTAATCAATATAAATACATATACATAGAGACATTACCGAACAATATTTTTACAATGGATTATCCCACACCCTTGGATTGTATTGGGGCATAATCGTGCTGAAACTTCTGACTAAACTGGACTATCTACTCAAAGAAACGTGGCTGGGTTTACAACGAGGAAGTTGGATGAACTGGGCAGCAATTAGTACAGTCACGGTGTTACTATTTTTATTTGGTATGAGCCTACAAACATCCTGGCAATTGGAAACTTTGTTGAACCAGTTTGGTAGCCAATTGGAAGTTTCGGTTTATCTCCAACCGAATGCGAGGGTGGAAAGTATTCAACCCCTGGTGGCGAAAATGCCACAGGTGTCAGCCATTCAAACTATTACTAAGGAGCAAGCTTGGACTCAATTAGTCAAAGAGCTAGGAATTTCTGATATTGAAGCTGCAACTCAACAGTTGGGTGAAAATCCCTTGGTAGATGAGCTGAAAGTCAAAGCAATTGATTCTCAAGGTGTACCCGCTTTAGCCACTCAATTGGAGAATATGAAGGGTGTTGATTCTGTACAATATGTGGATGAAGCAGTACGCAGAGTCTCCCAGTTACATCAAGGTTTAAACTGGGTCAGCTTTACCATTACCATTATTTTAACTGTCACTGCGATCGCAGTTACTACTACCACCATTCGTCTGATTGTTATGGCAAGACGTAAGGAAATTGAAATTATGCAACTGGTAGGCGCGACTTCCACTTGGATTTATTTACCCTTTGTATTACAAGGAATTACATTTGGATTACTTGGTGGTGCGATCGCTTGGAGTTTTATTAGTATAATTCAACAGTTTTTAGGGCAATTATTAGCCAATCAGCCGGAATTTATTCAATTTCTGACTAATGGTTTAAAATTATCCTTGGGACAAACTATATTATTACCTTTGGTGTTATTAAGTTTTGGTTCTGTTGTTGGATTAATTGGTAGTCTGTTGGCTGTGCGGCGTTTCGCCAAAGTTTAGTTATTAATCTAAAATCTAAAATTATTATGCGATCGCAATGGGAATGTTTTCTACAAAATCTCGGCATTTGGGAAGGTTCTTTTACTAGTTTTTCTCCCCAAGGTAAATTTATCAAAGATATTCCTAGCCGTCTGACTCTAGAAGGGTTGGATAACAACCAGAAAATAAAGTTAACCCTTTGCCGTCAAGGTTTGAACGATCTAGTTTTAGATTTTACTCCCCAGGGTATTGGTGGCGTTATATTTTTTGACAATGGAGCCTTTTCCCAAGGAGCAGCACAATTTAGCCCAGCCGCTCAATTTGGGGGTGAATTAGGTTTAATTCATGAAAATCGCCGTTTGCGTCTAGTACAATTATTTGATACCAGTAATCAATTAAGTCAAATTACTTTAATTCGGGAACATCGTACTGGTACAACCCTAGAACAACGTCCCCAGTTAAAAATTGAGGAATTGTTGGGAGAATGGCAAGGGGAAGCAATCACTATCTATCCCGATTTACGCCCTGCCAATATCTGTGCCACAAAAATGCAGTTGCAGTTAGATAATAATGGAAACTTGCTGCAAACCCTCAATTTTGCAGAGCGAACAATTACTTCAATCGGTACTATCAAAGGTTCTCAAATTCTCTTTGAACAGAATCCCCAAAACCCAGTACAGGTATTAATGCTTCCTGATGGTGCCTCTGCTACCGCTCCACTCAAGGCACAATTCGGGCAATCTCTATTTTTAGAGGTGGGTTGGTTAATTGAGCCTACCCTGCGTCAAAGAATGATTCGCAATTATAACCAAAAGGGAGAATGGGTAAGTTTGACTTTGGTGACTGAAAGGAAAATTGGTTCAGAATAAAGAAAAATTGAATAAATACAATATCAAGATTGCCTACCAAATCTAGCAATCAATTCTTCCCGTGACAATTGCATGAGTAATGGGGTAAATTCTTCTGGTGATAATGCTAATATTGGTTCAATAATTGCTAGTAGTTCTCGATCTAATGAACCGAAACGAACTTGTAGTAAGTTTTCGACAACAAGACGTTCTCCTTGTTGAATTCCTTCTTGTTTGGCTTGTTCTCGGTCTTGTTGATACAGTGGTTCTAGCCGCATAATTAACTCCCTATCATCTTCTTCTAAATTTTGATTAACTCTTAAGTTTTGACGTAGGTTGTAAACTAATTCTAGCGTTATTTGCTGGAATGGATGATTTGATGGTAGTGCTTTTAACTCATGAATTGCCCGTTCTTGTACCCTTCCTCTACCTAGAATTCTCAGCCATAGTGTTTCTGGAGTTTGCGGTAACTGATGGATAGCTACAATTGCTGTCCGTAAATACTCTGCCATAAAATGTACTCCAGGCAACCAATCTTCCCCTTGAACTGCACGAAATCCAGATAGCACCGTCGCGGATGCTGTTGGAGTGAGAATCCATAATTTGGGAATGTCTAATTCTTGAATGGGGGTTTTATTTTTATTCGCTTCTCTTTGCAATGCACCCCTCACCTCTAATAATTTCAACAGACAATCACATATTTCTTCTTTAGATGCTGGGTTACGAAATGGCTCAATGATAGCAGGATTAGTCGCAAATTTTCCTAACAAACCTAATGTTGCTAAATTTGTAGCTTGTTGTGCTGCTGGAGTAAATAAAACATCAATTTCTCGTACTTCTCCTGCCACACGACTGGGTGCTTGTACTTGTCCATAAGGTTTTAGTAGTTCTTCCAGATAATCCTTGGCAAATTGGTCATGAATAAATCGAGTCATTCAATATGATTGATTACAGGTTGATGATGGGATGGTGAAAATTTTTAGACAATTGTAACAGAGCGAACAAGTGTAACGATCTCTACAGCTAAATGAGAAAACACTGACACTGTAAAGCTTTGTAAAGTAACTCTTGATAATCTTCTTCACTTACCCCATAGGCACCAAACCTTTCCAGATGGGGATTCATCATTTGGGCATCAAATAATACAAATTTTCTTTCCCGCAACCTTTCCACCAACTTTACCATCGCCACCTTAGAGCCTTCCGGGATGCGGTAGAACATGGATTCCCCAATAAAGGCACCACCAATAACAAGACCTAAAATCCCCCCAGCTAATTCATCCCCTTGCCAAGTTTCAAAGCTGTATGCCCAACCAGTTTGGTGCAGTAGCCAATAAATATCTTTGAGTTCTGGTGAAATCCAAGTTGTCTCGCGATTAGCACACTCTTCAACCACAGCTGGGAAATCGCGGTTAATTGCCACTGTAAATCGTTCTTGATTCAAAACCCGTCGCAGGGATTTAGGATAGCGAAATCGCTCATCTAGGGGAATGAGAGTGCGATCGCGACTACCATACCATCCCAAGACATTATTTTCATCAGCCATGAGAAAATAGCCTTGGGCATAGCCTTCAATAATAGTGGCAACATCGTACTTCATTTGGGAGTTTTGCGCCTATCGACTTATTTGGATAAAGATAAAAAGTAGCAGAGGAGTTGAATTGCTGATGGTAACAATCGAAAAAAAATATATGTAGAATACCTTACCCCGCCTGACGGTACCCCTCTCCTTAGCACCCCGCCAGTGAGGTTCGATCTTACATTTAATTATGCCTACCTGCTTACAATTACTGATCGATAATTGCTGATTATCAAAGTAATTATTCATTACTCCTTGGCTACTACCATCTGGAAAATTAATCTGCGTAAAAAATATTTAATATGACTGAACCAATTCCATCAATTACCCTACCCCCGGTTGTTAATCCAGAGCAGGAAAAGACATGGTTACAAAAATCTTTACACCAGTGGTTGAACGAAGAATTTATACCAGAAGACATTAACAGCGATATTGCCGAGCGTGCTGCTCAAATTTTTATGAGACAGCGAATGGAAGGAGAGAACGACCTTGGTTGTCTGGTAATTGCTATTATTACAGAAATGCGATCGTTTGATTTTTCCAAAAGTTTTTATGGAGAATTTGCGATCGCCAACGCTGTTAGCGATCTTCTTTTAGACAGTCTCGGTTTTGATAAGTGTTGCGGACATTGACACTATTTGACACTCTCACCGTTCTCGCGCAGGGTGCGCGTCAGCGCGTAACCCGACTGGGTCTAACGGGAGTCCTCTTTTTGCATTTCTAGATAGGAGTTAGGAGTTAGGAGTTAGGAGTTAGGAGTTAGGAGTTAGGAATTTTTATTCATAATCCATCACTCATCACTCATAACCCATTAATTCCTAGTACAATGGGCGCGGAAATAAGCAGAGCATTTACAAAAGGTCAAAGCGATAAAACACAGTACTTTTGAATGCGTGAATGCGTGAATGCGTGACTTCCGCGCAGCGGTACTAGTCTTACCAACTAGACTTCACAACTCCAGGCAATAAACCTTGGTGTGCCCAATCCCGCAGAACGTTACGAGACAATCCAAAGTCACGATAATAACCTCTGGGACGACCTGTTACCCAGCAACGGTTATGGCGGCGGCTGGGAGCACTATTGCGGGGTAGTTGTTGAATTTTGCGATGAATTTCCAATTTGTCTAAAGGAGATTCAGCTTGTCTGAATTCTTCTAATAATGCTTCCCGCTTTGCGGCATACTTTGCCACCATTTTGGCGCGCTTTTTCTCGCGCTCAACCATGCTCTTTTTCGCCATAAATCCTAAAATTAATTTTTGACAGCATTTTCTATCTTATGCTATTTTCCCCATACTGGTAATATGTTGATGGTTGTTAGTTGTTAGTTGTTAGTTGTTAGTTGTTAGTTGTTAGTTGTTAGTTGTTAGTTGATGGTTGTTAGTTGTTAGTTGACGGTTGACGGTTGAAAGTTTAATTCTTTCACTCCCTCACTCCCTCACTCCCTCACTCCCTCACTCCCTCACTCCCTCACTCCCTCACTCCATCACTCCCTCACTCTTCCCACTGGGCACAAATCTGCCAGTTGACAAACTTCACAGTCAGGGGAACGGGCTTTACACACAGCACGCCCGTGATAAATCAGCCGAATTGACCAATTTTCCCAATCTGGCTGGGGTAATAACTTCATTAAATCCCGTTCAATGCGGATGGGTTCCTGGTGTTCGGTCAAACCTAAACGCTGGCTGAGACGCTTGACGTGGGTATCTACAGTCACCCCCACGTTAATCCCATAACCATGAGCTAACACCACATTGGCAGTCTTTCTTGCCACTCCAGGAAGCTTTAATAGTTGTTCCATAGTTTTAGGTACTTCCCCGGCAAATTCCTTGTCAATCATCCGACAGGCGGCTTGAATATTCTTTGCTTTATTGCGGTAGAACCCAGTGGAACGTACCAAGGTTTCTAACTCTGTCAAATCAGCATTCCCCAAACTCGCCGCATCAGGGAAACGACGGAATAACTCTGGTGTAACTTGATTCACTCTCTCATCCGTACATTGGGCGGAAAGAATAGTCGCTACCAACAGTTGTACGGTACTTGAATAATTTAAAGAGCAAGTGGCATTAGGATATAAACGTTTGAGACGCACTAATATTTCTAATGCCCTTTGCTTTTTACCTAACTTTTTGCGGCTAGTAATCACTGAAATAATTTTTGCACCCACTCTAATTGGGACGTATCTTTAACAATCAAGAAAATTCCCAATCCCAAAAGTAGCATCAAACCGGTTTGCATGACATTTTCTTGGATTTTATTCGGCAGGGGTTTCCCACGCAAACCTTCAATCAGGAGAAAAGCTAGTTGTCCACCATCCAAAGCTGGTAGAGGCAAAATATTAATCACAGCCAGGTTAATACTGATAATAGCGGCGAAAAATAACAAATTAGTGCTGTCATTGGCAGCTAATTTTGCTCCTGCTTCCACTATTTTCACAGGACCTGCTAATTTATCGGCAGTATTTTGGAAATTGGTAATTAATTGTCCAAATCCTTGGAATGTGCCCACAACTAGTTGTTGAAATCTATTGCCAGCAATACCAAAAACTTCTTGGACATTACGGGGACGATGATAAACAGGGGGATAAACAGGGGTGGCATTTGGGATTAATTGAATACCAATATGACCCTTACCATCTTTTAATTTTGGAGTAACTTGTAAAGATAAATTTTCCTCTTGGCGCTGAATTTTGAGCTCAACGGATTGATTGGCATGACTTTCTATTTCAGTTTTGAGCACTTCAATCGCATTTTTAGAGGCTCCCAGTTCTTTACCCCCCACAGCGAGAACAATATCTCCTTCTTTTACTCCCGCTTGATAAGCTACGGATTGTTCGGTATTAACTGGTTGGACAATCACACCGGGTTCATATTTCAACTCGGGGATGCCAACAACGCCAAACTCAATCACCAATACCAGATAAGCAAATATTAAGTTTGCTATCACTCCAGCACTAATTACTATTGCCCGGTCTAAAATAGGGCGGTTACGCAACAGATCTGGGTCATCGGGTGGAATATCACTATCTGGGTCATCATCGGGAAACCCAACAAAACCTCCTAAGGGAAAAGCACGGACGGCATACTCGGTTTCAGGTCCTTGGTATTTCCAAATAACTGGTCCAAAACCTAAAGAAAAGCGGTTAACATGAATACCTTGAGAACGGGCAGCAAGGAAGTGTCCTAACTCGTGTACTAAGATTAAAACAGCCAAGACTGCGATCGCTGCTAAAACTGACATAGACAAAAAAAATGTGAAATGATTTGGCTATAGATATTTCTATTCTAGGATGAGTTTCACTTGACTATTGGGAAGATACCCGATCCTAGGTATCTAACTACAGGTGACAATAGCTAGTTTTATATTGTCACCCATAGATAATTCTTCACAGTACATCCCTTCCTAAATAGGGCTGTAAAACCTCCGGAATCCGCACCGTTCCATCTGGTTGTTGGTAATTTTCCAAAACCGCCGCCATCGTCCTGCCTACGGCTAAACCGGAGCCGTTGAGGGTATGGATAAACTGGGTTCCTTTCTTACCTTTCTCCTTAAAACGGATATTACCCCGGCGAGCCTGAAAATCTCCACAGTTGGAACAGCTAGAAATTTCCCGATATTTACCAGAAGAAGGCAACCAAACTTCCAAATCGTAGGTTTTCGTTGCTGAAAATCCTAAATCCCCGGTACATAATTCAATCACCCGATAGGGCAACTGTAATGCCTGTAAAATTGCCTCTGCATTACCCACCATTTTTTCCAATTCCTCAAAGGAGGTATGGGGATGGACGAATTTTACCAGTTCTACTTTATTAAACTGGTGCAGACGAATTAAACCCCGCATATCCCGTCCATAGCTTCCGGCTTCTCGACGGAAACAAGGGGTGTAAGCACAGTGGTAAATGGGCAGTTCTTCCCCACTCAAAATTTCACCACGGTAGAGGTTAGTAACGGGTACTTCGGCGGTGGGAGATAACCATAAGTCATCTTCAGGGCACTTAAAGCTTTCTTCGGCAAATTTGGGTAGTTGCCCAGTGGCTGTCAAAGACTCCGTATTGATTAACACTGGTGGCATGACTTCCACATAACCCGCAGCAATTTGACGGGTGAGCATAAATTGAATCAGTGCCCTTTCTAAGGCTGCTCCAGCACCAATTAGGGCTACAAACCGGCTTTGGGCAATTTTTACTGCCCGCTCTGTATTCAAGATTCCCAATTTCTCACCAATTTCCCAATGGGGGAGAATATCGGGGTTTTGGGGAATATACTCATCACCCCAACGTCGCACTTCTACATTTTCTTCCTCACTTTTACCCAGGGGTGTGGATTCACTGGGTAAGTTGGGGAGTGCCATTACCAAGGTGTCAATTTGGGCAATAATCTCTTTCTCTTGAGTTTCTATTGCCCCAATCTCGGCTTTCACAGAACCACCATCTGATCGCAAAGCCATGATTTCTGGTCCTTTGGGATCGCAACCAGATTTGATTTTTTCCGGTATGAGCTTGGCAATTTCATTGCTACGTGCTTGGAGTTGAGTCCGTTGGGCTTCCAATTCCCGTTGCTTTTGATTCAACTCCAATAGGGGCTGAATGTCGTAGTTATTACCGCGACTATTCAAGCGTTCCTGAACTAATTGGGGGTTTTCTCTTATTTGCTTAATATCCAGCACAGATTTTTTTGTGTAGTTGCCTAGAATCTTCCTGCCAACATTTCAGCATATAACGATTTTGCCTTGCGATCGCATCCACAGCCAACTTATTACTGTTATTTAACATGGGTTCAATCTGGCAAATTCTTTGGATTTGAAATATTTATGGATTTTGTAACTGACTGTGAGGAGTTGATGCTACATCAATGTCTCATCAGTAGAGATTGTGGGAGAAGGTAGTAAGTATGCCAGATTAGCAGCTAAACCACAGAGGTATAATTTTTGGTATTCTTGAGTGCGATCGCTGGCAAGATGAAAAGCACATAACCCAATCATAATGCCGCTAAAAATCATCTTAGTGCCCAGGTTGATAGCTTTTCTCGCACTCATATTCTACTCCTCAATGTTTCACATACCTTTGGCCAGTTTTTCTCAAAAACCTATGTATACTATTCACACGGTATGTTGCTGATTTCGGAAAGAAACTGAAAGATTATTTTTATTTTTTCACATAAAAAACTACTGTAGAAAAAAACACCAACAGCGCTCAATCTAGTAACTGACAGCTGTTAAAAACTTATCCAGACTTATCAGGTTTATGAATGCTATTTAATAGCCATAGTGAAGCAACAACCCCTGCGAAGTGGGCTGTAACCGTGTTGATATTTGCCTGTACTACCAATACATCTATTGGCTGAACTAATCTACTGACTTGTTCTGGAGAAAATCCCACAGCACCTTGGGGAATGCTCAATGCTTTTAACAACAGGGAACCACTAATTGCTTGCGCTCCCAATAGAGTTAACAGCATTCCCACTAAATTCACCGTTAATCCCAAGCGTAGGACTTGAATCGTTTGCATCTTTCTGGGACGATTCTGAGGACTTGAAGATACCAGTTGTTTGCCAATTCTGGTATAGCGGAAAGCCAAAAAAACCCCACCTCCCAAGGTAAGTAGTCCCAAAGCCGCAAAAAATATACCTAAACCCGTTCCTGGATTACCTGCTTGGTTACCCGATCTTTGAATCCTGAACGCTAAAAAAATTCCAGCAGCAACCACACCCAACACTAACTGCGTCCAAAAACTAATCCAACCTACAAGGCGAAATGCTTTGGCAATTACCCAGCGCGGAGACGAAGATTGGGTGTCGGATCTATCTGTCATACTGATTACTAATACCTTAGCTGCTCGATAAATTTGATCAATTTACCACCACACTTATCAGATTATCTTGGAGAGCCACAAGAAAACAATCATTCAGTTCCTTTTGCCTCCAGCTTGAGCTGCCTCCTTCAAGGCTGTGTTGGCGCAGACTGCCCTGAGAGCTTCATTTTTGCCATCACCCCAGCCCAATGGCGATTGAATCTTGCCAATCCTGGTACTGATATAATTACTGAGAAAGAAAGTCTTTATTAAGCTTTGCTGAAAAAAATTATATTACCTTTAACATTTCGTTAACGGCATGTTTAGCTTTTTTCATTTTTCAGTTGCGTGGCATCACTTGACACCAACACAGCAGTAATGTTACTGTCCAAACGCTCCTCATTACATTACATAACATTTGAGTGGAGGCATATACTTTTTTGCGTCCCTGGATTCCGTAGTAACTTCCATTATTCACCAATATGGAAGTCTGTTTCATGTCTGTGCCTTGGCATTTTTGCTCAAGTAGCACCATTTACTTACTCGTCAGGGTGTAGCACTATATACTTACTATAGGTTTTATAGGCTCAACCCCAATAGATTAATTCTAGCTATTCATCAACTATGAAACTAGAGGATATAATTCAATTCTTTGAGAATCCTCCGCCAACTTACCTCTGTCAGGAGCTAGCAGTGTGCTACATATTATGTGTTTTGATACACGGCGAATCCTATGGCACTGAGTTGATTCAAAAACTGGAATCTGAATATCCCACCTATCGTCTTTCAGACACCGTGCTTTACAGCGCGATCAAATTTTTGGAAGAGGAGGGAGCAGTTACTGGGTATTGGAAAAAACTCGAAGGACGGGGTCGTCCAAGACGTATGTATCAAATTTCCTCAGAGTGGCAAACTACGGCGGAGAATTTATCTAATTTGTGGCAACAATATATCAATAGGAGGGTAACTTAGCGAATAATTGATTATGAACAAATCTCCTCCATTTACAAAATAAGAATCCGCTATGGGTACTGTTGTTCTGCCATCTACTTTGCTGCTCACCTTGTTGCTAGCCGTTGGTTTATTCTTTTTTATTCGTGCTTCTACGAAGGATCGCCTACAAAGCCGAGACTTTGTAGGCGAGCAAGACGAAACCACTCTCATGAATCAGTTGCAGGAGTATTTTCAACTACGGTCCTACCGAGTGGCAGCGGTAGACCGAGAAGAAAACCAAGTGACTTTTGAAGGCTTTGTTCAACCTAGTTGGTTTTTAGCCATCTTTTTGAGCATTTTGACTGCCATTGGCTTGCTTTGTCTTTCCCTGGTTTTGTCGTTGCTTTATCCTAGTCTGTTGCAACTATTTTTGGGAATAATCGTCCTATCCCCTGTGAGTGGTATTTTTTATTGGAAAAAAGCTGGAAAGCTGGAGAAGGTATTGCTGAAGTTGTCTCCTAATACCAATCAATCAGAATCCAGCAAAATTACTGTAATAGCCCATAGAGATGAACTCATTGCATTACAGAGGGCATTACAGTTAAAGCAAATATAGTAAGTAATTGTAATTTTTTACTTATTGATCACAGAGTGATAAGATGCTTGATGGGCAAATAAAGCTCTTCACTAGAACAATTATTTGCTATAAAAAGAAGACCCAACAGCTGACAACTAGCAAGGGTCTTCTAAAGCTCTAATTTAGTTTTAGGGCTGCTATAGGGAGGGAATTAGAGATGGGAGAAGCAGGGATACTATTCCTGTGAATCACCCAACTTAGACAAGCGACACATATAACTCTAGATAATGGCTAAATATTTTGCCACTAATTCTATTGTGTTCGCGCCCTTATGCTAAAATAGCAACCGTGTTTTGAATCAAGGGAGACAACTGCCTCTCCCACTCCCTAAAAATTAACCGAACCAATATACAGTCAACTAGTATCAATTCTGCTTTGACAGGGTTCTATTGCCCAAGTCAAAAGAACCCTCACTAATGGCAAATTAGCTACAAAATAAAAAAAAGGTTGATTTTTGAATAAACTGAGCGATTTTGCCAGTTAATACATTGTCAAAAGCCAGACTCAATATTTAAGATCGCCATGTATATTGTTTCAGCGACCATTCAGAACCAGGGCATCTGGCACTGAGGCAGGTTCTAGTGTTCTGAGGCTGGGAAACAAGAAATGGTTCTCTTCTACATATTGGGCACCAAAAAGACCTTTTTCTGCCCAAAAGTAACGATCCGTAGTGTGTTCGTTCCGTTTTACTAGTAGCAATGCAGGTGGCAATATACCCTCAGCTTGAATAAATTTTCTCGCTGCTGTCACAGGTTTGTCTTCACCACTTTCAATGCTATATTGAGCTACGTGCTCCAAGATTCGCCGTCCTTCTTGGCGGCGACGGCTTTTCCGCTTCCGTCTCCTTGCCAATCTATTGTCCTCCTCTTGAAAACTACATATTGTAGTTTTAGCTACAAAATCCGTGGATATTATAAAAGTTTTAGCCAAAAAAATCAATAGTTGTTTAAGCTTTTGATACATCTAAAAAAGATGGTGAGTTAAATAGGTAGGGACAAAGTAATTTGGATATTACTTGTAAACTTTGGGTAATTTTTATGAAATTCGTGAAATAAAAACTACTTGTAGTTGCGGAACTTTTCTTTAGTACTATAGTTAGTGAGCGAGCAATAGCACTGCCAATGTTAATTTCTGCCAGTTCTGAGTTTATTGCTCTTTGTCGAGAACAGATGGCTTTGTTGGGTCAAGGGTTGGGAGCTTCTTTAAGCATTGTGTATTTAACGCAAGAATTGGCAGAAGCGCCAACTAATGAGCCACAGTTGATACCCATTGTGATTTATCCAGAAACAGCCACCTTAAGACAAGGGTTTAATCCTTTGGGGTTGCCTCAGTTAAGGCAAAATTTATTAAGTCCAGGAACTTTGGAGGAACCGTTAGGAGAGTCTGAGTTGCCCCCTCAAACCAAACAATACTCACAAACAGAATCTGTGCTGAGTGAGGATCAAATTGTTTTACCTTTAATTAGTGAAGGTTTGATGATGGGGTTGTTGGTGACTGCGAGGGGCGATCGCCCGTGGAATGAGCAAGAACGCTGCGAAGTTGAACGTATTGCTCAAACCCTGGCGATCGCTTGTATTTTGGATCGGCGGCGGATGTGGTTACAGCAACAGTTACACCAACAACAAATTCTGCAAGAACAACAGCAGGATTTACTTGATAATTTATTGCACCAATTTCGCAATCCACTGACAGCATTGCGTACCTTTGGCAAGTTATTAATGAAGCGATTGCGTCCAGGGGATGCCAATGGGGATGTGGCGGCAAGCATTGTCAGAGAAAGCGATCGCCTACAAGAATTATTGCAAAAGTTTGATGAAGTAATTGACCTGACACCAGAAGACTTAGCCCATCTCAAGTTACCAGAAAAAAACGAGGTGCTTGTAGAAGCAACTGTCCAAAACCAGACACAATTACCACTATTATTACCAGGAGTAGGAGAGAAAGAAACTGATTGTAATTTACTAGAGATATTAGAGCCTTTGTTACTATCGGCTAAGGCAATAGCACAGGATCGGAATCTTCAAATAATCACAGAAATACGTCCGAATTTAGCCCCGGTTCGAGTCAACCAAAAAGCATTAATAGAAGTTTTAAATAACATTATTGACAATGCTTTGAAATACACTCCCAGTGGTGGCAAGATTATAATTCAGACCGGACAAAAACAAGCTAATTTTCAGGGTATAGCAATTAGCGATACTGGTCCAGGCATTCCCACTGAAGATTTAGAGCATATTGGCGAACGATATTATCGGGGGGTTCAGGCTCAAACTGCGATTCCAGGGACAGGTTTAGGTTTAGCTATAGCTAAACAATTGATCGAGCAAATGCAGGGCAAAATCGAAGTTTTCAGCCCTGCTCTGGATGATGCGATCGCATCATCATCAACCCCAGGAACTACATTTGTAATTTGGTTACCAGAGAAGAGGAGTGAAGGAGTGATGGAGTGAAGGAGTGAAGGAGTGAAAGAATTAAACTTTCAACCGTCAACCGTCAACCATCAACTGTCAACTGTCAACCATCAACCATCAACTAACAACTAACAACTAACAACTAACAACTACCTCAGAGAAATCTGCAAATTTTGTCCGATGGTCATTTGTAAGTCGGTGTTGGGGTCGATGGCGATTAAATCAACTTTCTTTTTACCAAAGAATAAACCCACTAAAGCCCCAATACCAGCACCACCAAGAACTTCCTCTGTAGCGATCGCGCGATCGCCGGTAACTGCGGATACGGCTGCGGCTGCACCTGCACCAAAGGCAGCATTCTTGATAATTGCACGAGTACTAGTTCCTTTCCTGATGGTTTCTGTGTTGGTAATTACCTCAGAAGTTGCATTGATTTTATATTCCTGTCCGGTGGTTAATACTAGTTTTTCAGCAACAAACTGAGAGCCACCTTGGTCTTTGACGGGTTTCAGTTCTCCCACAACTTGGCTACCTGCGGGAATTAACACATCCCCTTGGTCTGTAATCACATTCTGAGACACAGTGAGGGTTAAAGGAGCAGTTTCATTTTTTGTGACTAGAATCTTTTTCGCTTTGTCATATTTGACAGGGATGGCAGTTCCTTCAGGAATAATAACTGACAGGGGTTGAGATGGGGTAGTATCAGTAAGAGCAACGATGTAGGGAGAGTTAATGGCTGATACTTGATTATTACTGACTAATGCTTGGTAAATAAAAGCTGCCACATCTGCCCTAGTTGCTGTTCTTGTGGGATTGAGAAACTTAACATTGGGATAGTTAACCACAATTTGCTTCTCTGTTGCAGCAGCAATGGGAGCGCGAGCATAACCAGCAATTCTAAAAGCATCATTATAATATTGCAGGGTATCTTCAGCATTATTGCTCGCGGTGTAGTCCAAGCCATTGGCAAGGGCAACTAACACCTGTTGCCGGGGAATATTTTCATTGGGACGAAAAACATTACCTGGGTATCCTGCCAAGAAACCCGTGGTATATGCTTCTCGAATTGCACTATACGCCCAGGAATTACTAGAGACATCTACAAAAGAAATTGCTTGACGCTCTTGAGATTTTTGGAAAGCCTTACGAACCATAGCAGCAAATTGTGCCCTGGTAACTGCCTCTTCCGGACGAAAACTACCATCAGGAAATCCAGCAATAATACCCCGTCGAGATAATTCTTGAATAAATTCTGCTGCCCAATAATTAGATTGAACATCGTTAAAAGTTGTTTGAGCGAATGAAGGGGTAGGGGCAATTAAGGGAGCAATAGTACCTGCTGCCACACCTACAGCCATGAAGGTCGCAAATCCAGAGTAGATTTTTTTAGTCATCAACATTGACTTAATTCCTCTTGATAAATTAGATTATTTTTTTGTTAATTTACTGGACTTTGGTAGTAACAAAAAGTTTCCCCAACCATATCAAATAGCGTTATTTTTATCTGCTATTAATACAGTTAATCTATTTTGTTGTGAGGCATCATTTAATCAATCAATCTTCCTATGTATCCCAGACGCAAAATTAGAAAAATAGTTGCATAACAATACGAAAATATTCTGAATTATTAATAATATGTAGTGTGAGAATATCCTTGTTGCTTATCCGTAGATACTCTCAGGAATATGGAAACGAAAATAGTATCTTTTTGCATCAACGAGAATACCTATTGAGTAATAGAATGAGAGACTGGGAAAACAAGGCTATAGAATTAAATCAGTGTAAAGCCTACGGCATAGCGACCCTTAGAGCGCAGCACAAGAGTGCAGGAGGGCTAACTGATATAGCACTACGCCTGACGGGGCGCGGACATTTCTAAATCCAGCAAACCCTTTGACAGCCAGCTATTCCCTGTTCCCTGTTAAGAGTTCCCTGTTCCCTAGCGCGTAGCGCTATAACTGACAACTGTGAATGAATTTGGGGTTCCTGAAACAGAAACCCCAATGGTATTTATAACTGATAAAGTCAATTTTCCAACAGATTTATGTAGTGGAATCAAATGAGCGAACCTCGAAGTCAGTGCTTCCGCGATTGCAACACAGAAAAATAATCTAATTTATCTATTGGGAATCACAAAATCAGAGCGTAGACTCACATCTAAATCACCTTTATTAGGCTCAATCACCAACACTGTTACTTTCTTTTTTCTCAGCACTGTACTTGCGGCTGCACCTAAACCACTACCAGCTAAAAGTTCCCAAACATTAATTTTTTTGTCACCTGTAATTAATGAAATCAAAGCCGCAGCACCTGCACCGACTGCTGCACCTTCTAAAATTTTGCCAGTACTAACACCTTTGCGAATAGTTTCCTTTCTGTTAATAATATTCGATACAGCATCTATATTCTGCCGTCTACCATCAGGAAATATCAGTTCATCCGCTACAAATTGAGAGCCTTCTTCTCCATTAAGAGTTGCAGGTTCTAATTTTCCTTTAATCTTACTATTAGCAGGGATTAATACCTGTCCGTTGTTGTCAATAATGTTATTGGGTATCTCCAATTCAATTGATTTTGTCTCTTTGGGAGTCACAATAATTTTATCTTTTGGATATTTGGTAGGTATTACCGCACCCCTACTAATAGCAATTCTTCTAAACTGGTTAGGAAATATTTGTGCAGTTGCAGGGGAGGGAAGCAATATAGGGACAATGGCACCAGTTGAAATAGCCATTGCCATGAGAGCAGCAGTTCCAGATTTACAACGATGCCAGGAAATCATAACAGCAGTCCTTATTATATTTCTATGATGTGTGTGTGTAATGAGTGACGGTGTTTTTTGAATATTGTTTCTGATATATTTCATCTATAGATGGGTATATTATGAAGCGGAAAGCATTACAATCATCTATGGTAGTTTCGTTTTTATTCAGTATTTATTATAGCTTTCATATGTATAATGAGCAGTTATGGATGAACGTGAAGACGCACAATTAATCAAATTGTTCGCAAATCGATCACCCTTGAAAGAGGTGATGGGATGATGAGGTGATGAGGTGATGAGGTGATGGGGTGATGAGGTGATGGGATGATGGGGTGATGGGGTGATGAGGTGATGGGATGATGGGGTGATGGGGTGATGAGGTGATGGGGTGATGAGGTGATGGGATGATGGGTTGATGAGGTGATGAGGTGATGGGGTGATGGGGTGATGAGGTGATGGTTGACAGTCTTTAATTCATCACTCCTTCCCTCCTACCCTACGGGAAGCCGCTGAGTCGCAAAGCGTCCCGTGAGGGATACGCGTCTACACTCCGGGCGGGGAAACCCCGCCCCTACTCCTTCCCTCCTTCACTTCCCACACTCCCCTACGGCAAGCTCCTACGAGTCTACAGACTTAATTTTTTCATCGGAACTGCCTTGTTTTAAGTTAACACGCAGCTAAATTGTATAAAGTAAAAAAATCAGGTGATTGTAGTGCGGGCATCCTACCCGCTTTATGTATACAATTTAGACGCTTAACAGCTTATCACTTCTGGTGATGTCGAGTTGCTGGTATTGGTTTTAGCCATCTATGCTGGATTTCAGTTAAACTAAATCGAGAGTCAATTGTTATCAATATTACCGAGTATTCACAAATTACTTGGCGAAACATGATTTCAATTGCAACTACGTCTTTTTCTGGATCGGGTTTTATCACCAAATCCCATGCTGTTACCTATTCTAAGTTACTTTTTCTTCGTTATGTTTTGACCTGTTCCCTGTTGCAAAGCTCCTGTTCTCGATTGGGAGGCAGGTTTATAAATAGTAATATAAGCAATGAGTACAAAAAAAGACCAACAAATCTTAATTAATAATAGTCATATTGAAAATAACTATAATTTGTCAATGGTACAAGAAAATAATCACAACCATCTATTGATCGTTGAGGATGATCGAGGAAGAAAAGAATTTAACCTCATACACCCCATATATACCATTGGTAGGGACAAACATAGTGATATCCGCCTCATATCTCAGTTTGTATCTCGCCGTCATGCGACATTAGTTAGGTTGGCAAGGCAAGATGATCCCCAGACTTATTATTATCGGATTGTTGATGGCGATGGTAAGGGTAAAACTAGTGCCAATGGTTTGATGATTAATGGACGAAAGATATCGGCTCACGATTTGCAAAATGAAGATGAAGTTGTCTTTGGTCCTCAGGTACGAGCGATTTATTACTTACTTCAAAAAGATCCTGACTCGATAACCCATACTGATTCTAGTGAATATGACATTACTTTGATTAATCCCGGTATGACTGAGGATTTTGAAGATTAAATTGTATCTGGGTCAATATTTAACTCTCGCAACTTAGCAGCCAATTTTTCTGCTCGTTCTTGAGCAACTTCTTTTTGCTGACGCTCATATTCTGCGATTTCTTCTGGTGTGGGAACTAACTCATCTGACGATGTGAAAAATCGTAACAATCCTTCATGAATGCCCAGATACAGCTCTAACTGTCTACTCCATAAATGTCCTTGCTCGTTGGGTTCTAAAGGCTGATATTTACCATCTACTAAATGAAACCCAGCAAATTCTAGGGTATAGGGATCGAACCAAAAATAATCCGGAGTGCGGAAGGTATCTTGATAAAGTTTTTTCTTTAACTCTCTATCGGTATTGGCGGTTGATTCGGAAAGAATTTCCAAAATTACGTGGGGATATTTACCATCTTCTTCCCAAACAACCCAACTTTTACGGACTTTGCGTTCTGTGTCTAGCACTACAAAAAAGTCTGGCCCCCGGAAGTCTTCGGTTTTACGTTTTTTCTGACTATAATAAATTGTTAAGTTTCCGGCAGCTTGACTACTCACCCCGGCTTAAAGCGCGGGGGATTCTAAGCTGATGTTGTTCCGCAGTCTAAAGACGTGCTGCACAACGTGAAACACTTTTTCAGATTGCGAAATACATC
>JAAUYI010079324.1_pt1 | contig 27424 bp, 17 predicted proteins | sample 7278041 | NCBI WGS metagenome assembly JAAUYI01 (sample SAMN14350216, study PRJNA611818) | marine sediment metagenome | isolation source: surface marine sediment (0.6m) | place: French Polynesia: Moorea | collected 2018-08
CGAGGGATATAACTGTTCCGTTAGGGGAATAGTTTTTCGAGGGATATAACTGTTCCGTTAGGGGAATAGTTTTTCGAGGGATATAACTGTTCCGTTAGGGGAATAGCTTTTCGAGGGATATAACTGTTCCGTTAGGGGAATAGCTTTTCGAGGGATATAACTGTTCCGTTAGGGGAATAGTTTTTCGAGGGATATAAGGGATATAACCGTTTTGTCATCGCAACAGTTTTTTGGAAGTTCAACCATTCCGTTATCGGAATAGTTTTTTGGGAGACAAACCATTTTGCTACCGCAACAGTTTTCTTTGGGAGACTAATATCTTGCACAAGTGGATGTCAATACTGAATATATTCGCCTGTCAATAAACATATATTTTTATTATTAATACGGAAAAACAGGGTTTTCAAACTACGTATTAAATAAAAAAATGTATTATTTGTGGGTTAATTCATGTAAGTGCAAGATGTGAGTGCCCCAGGAGGAGAAGTCAAAAATCAAAAGTAAAAAGTATTAAATCTCCTCCCAACGAATGAAACAAACACCTGCATGATTGTTTGGCTAAAAGCCTTGCTTTGTAAGGGTTTTAAAATGTATTAGTTAGGAGGCAAGGCATTTCGTTATCGCGATAGTTTCTTAAAACTCTTAACTATTGCGCTATAGTTTTTTGGGCATTGCATAATTGCGGGATGATTTTGTCACAGAGGAGCAACCATAATCCCCGTGTCCCCGTGTCAGCCTCAATCATCCCAGTATTCAGCAACGCCGTTTTTTGAGGGGTATAACCATTTCGTCATCGGAATAGTTTTTTGGAAGTCCAACCATTCCGTTATCGGAATAGTTTTTCGAGAGATATAACCGTTTCGTCATCGCGACAGTTTTTTGGAACCCTTACTATAGCGCGATAGTTTTTCCCATCCTGTTAAACCATTTCCAACACCGCAGCAGCACCCATGCCACCACCAATACACATAGTAATCAACCCATAACGAACACCACGGCGCTGCATTTCATGTAGAATAGTGGCAGTTATCCTCGCACCAGTACAACCCAAAGGATGACCTAGTGCGATCGCACCACCATTCACATTAATAATCTCCTCATTTAATCCCAGTTTGCGAATCACTGCTAAACTTTGAGCCGCAAAGGCTTCATTAAGTTCAATTAAGCCAATATCATCCAAGGTTAAACCAACTTGTTGCAATACCTTGGGTACAGCCGCAGTTGGACCAATACCCATAATTTCCGGTGGAACCCCCGCCACTGCAAATCCCAGTAATTTAGCTAAAGGTTGTACACCCAGTTTATTTACCATCTCCTCACTCATAATTACCGTAGCAGCAGCACCATCGGAAGTTTGGGATGAGTTACCCGCAGTTACCGTACCATTCACCCGAAATACTGGTTTTAATTGTGCCAAGGCTTCTAAACTGGTATCGGGGCGGGGACCTTCATCTACTTGGAATACCTTCTCTACCTGCTGGGGTTTACCATTAACATAGAGGGTTTCACGTACTATTAAAGGTATAATTTCTTGCTCAAATTTCCCATGTTGAATTGCCGCTAATGCCCGTTTGTGCGATCGCAAAGCAAAGGCATCTTGGTCTTCCCGTGAGATATGATATTCTTGGGCCACATTCTCGGCGGTAATGCCCATGGTACAGTAAGCTTGGGGAGCCTCGACAATCATTTCCGGGTTGGGGGCTAAGTAATCTCCCCCCATGGGAATTAAGCTCATGGATTCGGCACCACCAGCAATTATCACATCTGCGTGCCCTGCGACAATGGCTTGGTGCGCCATGGCAATGGTTTGGATTCCTGAAGAACAGAAGCGGTTAACGGTGCAACCGGCGACTGAGTCTGGTAATGCTGCCCGTTGGGCTATGACTCGTCCTAGGTTGAATCCCTGTTCGGCTTCTGGGAAGGCACAGCCGATGATGATGTCATCAATTTGGGATGGTTGTAGTGTGGGGACTCGTTGGATGGCGGCTTTGACTACAGCTGCTCCCATGTCATCTGGGCGCATATGGCGTAAGGTGCCTCGTGGGGCTTTTCCTACAGCTGTTCGTACGCTGCTGACTATATAAGGTTGTTTCATTGTTGGTTACCAAGTTTGATTTTTTTGATGTCTCACGCAGAGGCGCAGAGGCGCAGAGAGATGGAGAATAATTCTGTATTAAGACTTACCCAAAAACTCTCTTCTTTCTCTTCCTCTGCGTTCTCTGCGTCTCTGCGGTTCTATAATCTCAATTCCGCAAAGGTTTCTTTGTCTTCAACATATGAGCAATTCGTTGTTGGGTTTGGGGTTGTTGTAATAGGGGTATAAACATCTCCCGTTCCAATTGCAACAGATAGCTTTCATCAACCAGAGATGGTGCTGATAATTCCCCACCCGTGATTACATAAGCCAGACGATTGGCAAGATAGCGGTCATATTCTGTGATATAACCTCCTTGTTCCATGACGTAAGCTGCGTGTTCTAAGATGGCTCTGGCAGGACGACCGAGTACCATAATGGGGTTACGAGGGGGTGGTATGTACCCTATTTTGTCCAAGCAGATCACTTCCTGTTTGGCGATATACAGGCGGTTGTCGGCGTTCATGACGATTTTGGCATTGGCTGGGAGAAAGCCTAGTTCCTGGGCTTCATAGGCACTCTTAGATACTTTTGCCATGCCGATGGTTTCAAATGCCTGCATCAAGAAGGGTTGGATGTGATGGGCGGATTCTGTCGCGGCGCGGTTGGCAGCCCATGTTGCCATCCGCATAATACCACCAGCACCAGGAATTAGTCCTACTGCAAGTTCTACGAGTCCGATGTAGGTTTCGGCGGCTGCGACTATGTGGGGACAAGCCATGACTAATTCACAACCTCCTGCTAGGGCACGTCCGTGAATGGCGGCCACAATGGGTTTGGGGAAGTAGTGAATCCTTTGTAAGAGGGATTGATATGTGACGATGAGGTTCGCAATTGGTTCGAGACTTCCCGATTGTGCCATTTTTCCCATCTCTGCTAGGTTGGCACCAGCGGAGAAGTTGACACCTTCGTTACCAATTACTAATCCCCGGTAATCACCGTTTTCGATCATATCTAGGATTTGGGCGAAACCTTCAATGACTTTCAGGCTGAGGGTATTACCTTTGGAACGAAATTCATATAAGACTACTCCGTCCCCTAAGTCTAATAATGTGGCTTCGGGATTCTCCCACAGGGTACGTTTGGGTTCAGATTTGATGGCAGTCAGGTTAATTTCAGCTTCTGTTGGGATATCTTCCCGTTTCCATGTCTTTATCCAGTCTGGAACAGAGATACCATGTGCTTCCATATCAGCCAAAACTGTCTCGAATCCCAACACATCCCATATTTCAAAGGGTCCGAGTTCCCAACCAAATCCCCAGCGCATCGCTCTATCAATATCTGCGGGGTTGTCGGCAATTTCGGGAATGCGATGGGCGCTGTATGCCATTACTTTAAGAATAAATTCCCGGAAAAACTTACCTGCACGACCTTGATTTTTATACAAAGCCTGTAAGCGTTGGCGTAAATCAGGAATTTTGGCGATCGCTTCTATATCTCCCAAATTTAAAGGTTTAGCAGACTCGTAAACCAAAGTTACAGGATTAATAGAGAGAATTTCCTTACCTTGTTTCTTGTAAAATCCTTGACTAGTTTTCGCCCCTAATGTCCCTGTTTCTACTAGTTTTCGCACCAATTGAGGCACCTGAAATACATCCCGGCTTTCGTCGTGGGGAATGGCGGGGTAAAGATTTTCCCCTACATACATTAGGGTATCTAAACCCACTAAATCAATGGTGCGGAAGGTTGCAGATTTAGGTCTACCAACCATTGTTCCGGTGAGGGTATCAATTTCTGGGATGGTATAACCACCACCATCTGTAAAGGATTTGATGGCGAGCATGACTGCATACATCCCGATGCGATTACCGATGAAGTTGGGAGTGTCTTTGGCTATAACTACTCCTTTACCTAGATATAAACTGGCAAACCATTCCATCCTGGCTAGTACTTCTGGGGATGTGTCGGGTGTGGGAATTAGTTCTAGTAGCTTCAGGTAGCGGGGTGGGTTAAAAAAGTGAGTGCCTAAAAACCTGTTGCGGAAAGATTCTGAGCGCCCTTGGGCAATCAGGTGGATGGGTAAACCACTGGTATTTGTGGAGACAATTGTGTCATTGCGGATGGTGTTTTCTACCCGTGCCAATAATTTTTGTTTGATTGTTAAATTTTCTACTACAGCTTCAATCACCCAATCTACATCGGCAAGGTAGTGAAAGTGTTCGTCAAAGTTGCCGAGAGTTATTCTGCGGGCGGTTTTGTCTGTAAAAAAGATGGGGGGAGATTGCTTTTTAGCTTTTTTAAATGCGGTTTCAACTAATTTGTTTTTATTCTTATCTTTGGCGGGTATGTCGAGTAGATATACGGTTAGTCCGGCATTGGCGAGATGGGCGGCTATTTGGGTTCCCATCACCCCTGCACCAAGAACTGCGGCTGTTTGAAAAGGTTTGAACATAGTTTAATTCTCCTTGATGATTTTGGTGTATCTGTTTCTGTGTCGATAAGTATTTGTTTAGTGAACCGCAGAGAACGCAGAGAACACAGAGGAAGAAAGAGAGGAAGAAGACAGGTGTTCTGGCATTGCTGAATTGGAATATGAACTCGAAAAATCAGATATCTTAAACTCTTGCTCTCTGCGTCTCTGCGCCTGGAGCGTGAGACAAATCAAGAATTCAAGGATTTAGCAAAAGCGGGACATGAAGCCTGTGGTATATAAGGACATAGGGATGCAAGAATATCCTCTGTTTCTGCTTTCCCATTGCCATTTTTCTTGGTTTTAGAATTTTGAGTGTCCTTATATATGGCTTGTATTTGTTGAGAATATACTTCTAACACCTTTGCCCGCATCACCTCCCCATGGGGGGTTAGCATTCCATTCTCAACGGTGAGGATAGCGTTAATTAGTTGGAAACGTTTTACTGTGGACCAATAGGGTAAGTGACAATTAGCTTCGTCAACTAGTGTCTGATAGAAGGCGATAATACAGGGATGCTGTAATAACTCCTCTGTAGGTAGATTAATCCCCATTGTTTGTGCTGTTAAATCTAACTGCTGCAAGTCAGGGAAAATTAACATGGCACAAAATTTACGTTCCGAACCCACTGCGATCGCATATGCTATAAGAGGAGATTGTTCCAGTTTTGTTTCTAGGGGTTCTGGGGTAACGTATTTACCTGTGGATAGTTTAAAGCGGCTTTTCTTTAAACCTGTAATCTTCAGGAAACCTTCGGGGGTAAACTCTCCTAAGTCCCCTGTATGTAACCACCCTTCACCATCAATTAATTGTTTGCTGGCTTCTGGGTTTTTGTAGTAACCTTGGGTGTTATAAGGTCCCCGAATGAGAATTTCCCCATCCTCAGCTATGGCAACCTCTACTCCAGGTAAGGGCACTCCTACAGTTCCAGCACGGTTGAATTTGCCCCGGTTGCAAGTAACCGCTGAACTTGTCTCTGTTAAACCATAACCTTGCAAAATCTCCATTCTTGCTGCTGCAAACAAGTTAGCAACTTCTGCTTTTAAGGACGCTCCCCCACTGACGAGGTATTTAATCCGACTTCCAAAAAGCGATCGCCACCGTGAAAATACTAGTCTATTTGCCAGGTGCAACATCTTGGCATATACCCCTGTGGGTGGGTTTCCCAGTTCGTATCTTTGAGCAAGTTTGAGCGCCCAATTGAATAATATAGACAGTGGTTGACTTCTTCCCCTTCTCTTCTGTCCAGTTTCTAGCAGCTTGTCATAAACTTTTTCCAGTAACAGGGGAACGGTGGCGAAAACCGTCGGACGAACTTGTTGTAGATGTTTTAAGACTCGTTGAGGAGTGCTGAAGTAAATGCTATGTCCGTAGTAAATATGGCCGTACAATAAGACACGGGCAAAAACATGGGTGAGTGGCAGAAAGGAGAGGACAACCTCTTGAGCCCCATATGTCAAATGATTGCCCGTAAACATCGCCAAGGCATTGGCAGAAAGATTCTCATGGGTGAGCATCACTCCCTGAAGTTTCCCTGTAGCTCCAGGAATATAGATAATAGTAGCTAAGTCTGTTGCTGCTATAGAGGAACTGATTTGTTGGAGTTGCTCTGGTGCAGTCTGCATCACTCCCCTAGCACGAATCTCGGCTAAGGAAAAGACTTGGATGCATTGAGGAATTTCTGGACATGATTTTTCTCCACCCATAGGCGAGCAAAATTCGGGAAGGCACAAACATAATTCCTGGGGAATTTCCTTGACTTGCCAATGTCCATATCTAGTTTCCTCTCCCTGCTCCCCATTACTCAAAGGACAGGTTAATTGCTGCCTATGAACTTCCTGCCAATCACTGGGAACATCAACAACAATTACCGTATGTAAATCTGTCGTATCCCAGAGATAAGGAACCAGTTGATAAAGCAAGTCTAAGTTAGAAACAATCAGTACCTTGGTTTCTGAGTGTCGCAGAATAAAAATAATATGTTCAATAGTTTGGGTGATATCAATGGGCACATCTACCAAACCTGCCAATAGACAAGCCATATCAGCTATACAAAAGTTGGCATCACTGTGCAATAATAAACCAACCCGTTCACCCTTCTCTAACTGCAAATCCCTTAAACCTAATCCTATCTCTTCAGCAGCAATTCGCAACTCTTGATTAGATATAGATTTCCAGCCTGTTTGCGTCCATTGGTTCAGGGCATGGGGGTTGGGAGAATCCTTACATACCCTATCCAACAGAGAAGGTAATGTCCACCCCAGAATCATTTCCCCAGAATCAGGTGGCGCTCTATAAATTTTATGGTCATAAAACATATTGTCAAACTATTTTGGATTTTAGATTTTGGATTAAAGAATTGAACCCACAGATAAATCTGAGCAGTGCTGATATAATGCTTCACGCTTCATACCATTAAGGAATTAATGTCAACTGCTAAGGAAATTTCCAGAATTAAAATTACCAGGCTATTAAAAATTAATTGTAGGGGCGCAAAGCTTGCGCCCTTGCCATTGCTAAAATTATTTTCAGAAATCACCTTAATCTCAAATGAGTGCAAAGTGGAGTTAACTGATTGACAGACTTTAATATCATGTTCGCGTAATTACTTATATAGGAATCCCGTTTGATTTCTGAAAGAAGTTTTAGACGTTAGTCTTGCTATATGGGCTTTTGAGTCTCAGTCTATTTTCAAAATTCAAATAGGATTCCTATAGTTTCTGTTTGACTCACTCCAACCCTCTCCTTAATAAGGTGGGTGAGGTTTTATAAGTATTCATCCGCACATGATATAACACCTGCCAATAAGGTATTGTTTCTAAAGCAATCAGCACCTCAAGTATTTCATTCATGTTAATACTAAAGACACATAAAACGTCATTTCAGTTAGCCTCCTCCACTCTTGTGCTGCGCTAACAGTTAGCCTTCTGTGGAGGAGCTGCGCTAACAGTTAGCCTCCTACGGAGGAGCTGCGCTAACAGTTTCCCCATTGATAAATCGAAGGACAACAGTTAGTCAAAAAATTTTCCACCTCCATAAATATAATTTGGGCAGTTTATTTAGGCAAAAGCCCTCACAGTTCCCTGTTCCCTATTCCCTATTCCCTCTCTCGAACGGGGCTTGATACTGATTACTATTTGGTCAAAAACCGAGATATTTTAGATGCTCACTTCTGATATCTCAGTCCTCATTTATCCTTCAATATCTTCCCGATTATTTAGTATCCACTTATCGTATATTTGAGCTTACAGACTTTTAACTGATTTATCTAAATGCTTGTAAAAAGCATATAAAGTACATAGTACTAATGTAGATCGCACCAGGGATCAAAAGCAAGATTTTGTATATTTTCGCAATCAAGTCGGTGAAATGTTAACATTTTCTGGCTGTAAGGATGGTATTTTAATATAGCAGCCTGGTGACTGATGGCTCATTTCTCCCTCCAAGTGTTTTTCTAACCAATCACCCAAATCAATCAATACATCTGAGTAATCTATGTTGAAATTGACATCATGGTAATCTCCTGGATAGACATACCATTCCTTATCCGGAAAAGTTACTTGTTGATAAAACTTTAAACTACCCTCTGGAGGAGTAACGCGATCGCTACTACCATTTAATATTAATAAGGGAACTTGTAATTGGGAGGCATGTTTTTGTACCCACTTTTCCGCGACAAAAAACTCCGTAGCTAGTCTGGCACTACCATATTCATGTCTGAGGGGATCTTTGAGATACTCTATCATGGCTTGACGATTGCGTTCCACCCCTATTTTCAGACTAAAACGGGGCCAAATGCGAGAAAACATACGCCCCAATGCCACTTTCAGTGGTGGAACTCTAACTTTACCGATAGCAGGTGCTGTTAAGATAATTCCCCACAAACTTTCGGGAAAATGTAAGGCATAATCCAAGGCAATCACAGCACCTAAACTATGTCCCCACAAAAAGCAGGCACAGGTTGGTGCCCGTTCTTGAATCCTCTGTAAAAAGGTATGTAAATCTTCCCGGAACTCAGCCCAGGCATTAATATGTCCCCTTTGTCCCGGAGAACGTCCATGTCCCCTTAAGTCAAAAGCATAGATGGCATAGCCTTGGGGAATCAACAGTTGTGCAGCATCATTAAATAATCCACTGTGGGCACCTAAACCATGAACTATGGCGATAATTGCCCGTACTTGCACCTGTGGTTGCCAGCTTTGATAATAAAGTTTTAAACCTCCCGATCCTTGAAAATTTCCTTCAATGTGTTTCATGACTTTCTTCTCACCACGCCCTGTCTCAGCTGCAGCTGCGATCGCGGAATGCTGATAAAATGTAACTGATGGCAGGTTTCATACCCTACCTCTTTGGCAATTCATCACATTCCCAGAACTGGGATACCTAATTCATGAAGCTAAAAGGTTGCAGGACAAATCATTCAGAAGTTATTGCATCTTAGTATTTATTATATCTCGCCTATCTAGATTCAACCACTGGGCAAATAATTCGTAATTCATCTAGCACCTCCCCGACTTCTGAATCAATATCCGTTGACTTGCGCGTAGCACTCTATTTCTCTTCTTTTCTTCTTCTTTTCTTCTTCCTTTGCGTACTTTGCGTCTACCCTACGGGAAGCCCTTCGGGTATCTCCTTCGGAGACGCTCCGCGTTAGCGTTAGCTCCCCTGTTAGCGAAGCTCTCCCGAAGGGAGCAAGGGGCACGCAGTCGCTCATGGGGGAAACCCCCAAGACCGCGCTGTCTCACCGCTGCGCGTCTAATGCGGTTTCTTAAGTAGATGGATAAAAATATTGACACTGCTGAATCCAGGTATGAATTTATCTCACGCAGTGAACCACTTGCGATTGTATTCCTATTACTGAAGTCTCTAAACTTGTGAGTGTTTATGACGGACGAACAAAGCATTTGGATAGTAACTGATAGAGATTACTGATTAAAAAACCGCAGAGGTGCAGAGAACTCAGAGGATAGAGAGGTTTAGGAGACAAGTAATCTTACACCAAGAAGGGAGTAAGAGGAAGAGGGGAGTACCTCGCGGTGTCCAGAGTTCATCTAGAGGAAAATATTTATTAGTCAATTGAGATTTTATGGGAGATAATCAACAGGAACAAAAGAGCCAGTCTCCAGCCATAAATCTGGGATGAAAAGACGCAGAATCCATCGACATTACCTAGTCTTATTGATAATCATCTTAGTAGGTGCAATATTGCGCTTCAGTAATTTAGACTTAAAACCTCTATGGTTAGATGAAGTCATTACAGCTACTTTTAGCCTAGGTAAAAATTACCAAGCTTTCCCCTTGGATGTGGTGTTACCCCTAGATAAATTGTCGGATGTTTTTACTTATCAGCAGGGAGTAAGTTGTCCCCAAATTGCCGAGAATATTGCCAGTCAATCCACCCATCCACCCCTATTTTTTTGCTTGCTCTACAACTGGCTGGGATGGATGACTCCCTTAGGTGAAAATTGGGTGGTAAAATTGCGATCGCTATCTGCTGTATTTGGGATAGTAGCGATCGCAGTAATCTATGCTATTAATAGTCTGGCTTTTTCCCGTAGTGCGGGGTTAATGGCTTCGGCAATAATGGCTGTCTCACCCTTTGCAGTATACCTGTCCCAAGAAGCCCGACACTATACCCTACCCATGATGCTAATTAGTGCCTCTTTATGGGTATTGTTGCGAATTCAGCGAGATATTTTCCAAACCCAAAGGGTAAAGTTCTGGGTTTGGTTACTATGGGTAGTCATACATACCATCAGTCTCTACGTACATTATTTTTGCATCCTTGCCCTAATAGCAGAAATTGGTACTTTAGTACTATTGATGGGATGGTATAGGCAGAAAATTATCAAACCAACTCCAGTGTGGCTAGGGATAATTTTATCAAATATTGGAGTTGCGATCGCTTTTTTCCCCTGGTTGCTAGTAATGTTGAGTCATGCCAACCGCGCTGAAACTAACTGGATTGCAACCCCCGATTATTTTACACCTTTATATCAAACAATCATTAGTTGGTTATTAATGGTAATTGTTTTACCTTTAGAAGGTCAACCTTTACCTGTGGTTATTATATCGGGATTATTGACCATTGGGTTTGCTATTTGGTTAGTACGGCATTTATCTCAGGGATTCAAGCATTTATGGCAAGCACCCAAAACTCATTTATCTACAATTACCCTGTTGAGTTTTACTGCAATAGTACTCTTAGAATTTTTTGTAATTGTTTATCTCTTAAAAAAAGACATTACTAGTGCCCCACGTTATAGTTTTGTCTACTATCCGGCTATTTGTACCTTACTTGGTGCTATCCTCAGTTCCAATCATCAATTCACAGTCAAAACCAAAAGAACAATCATCATTATTTTATTAACTAGCTGCATTAGTTCTATTTTTGTAATTAATAACTTAGGTTTAAAGAAACCCTTTGAGCCAGAAAACGTTGCTCGCATTATTAACCAAGAACCTGCCAAACCATTGATGGTAGTAATGGCATATTCAGGGTATCAAGATGTGGCTTTAGGATGGAGTTTTGCCTTAGCAATTAAAGATATCAGAAACAATAACATTGAACCGACTCATGTCGCTTTCTTCCAACAATCACCAAATTGGCAAGCAGTTTGGCAAAAGCTGGCTCAATTACCATCACCACAAGTTTCTCAACTTAATTTATGGGTAATTGCTCCGGGAATAAAACGACGGGACTACCCCCCACAAGCACAAGTTTCTCCAGCCTTAACTTGCAATATTGATACCATACAACACTACCGCATCGGTATTCCTTATCAATTATATAGATGTATTACACCTGATGTGAATAGAGGTATGTGATGTTATATCGTGTCTGCTTACATACCCTTAATAAAAAAACTCACGCAAAGACGAGCCAGTGCGTTGGGCGGCTCCGCCGACTTGAAGCAACTGGCGTGCAAAGACGCAAAGAATTGTTGTTCAATCTATCGAAAAATGTAAAATCATACTTCCATTCAGCAATGCCCCCTTCCCGACATAAGATTACCTATCTCCTCCATCTCTCTTCCCTCTGTGTTCTCTGCGTCTCTGTGGTTTTTTAATCAGTAATTTTTGGGGGATAGGAGTAACATCAAGTCCGGGAGTAAGCCCATAATAAAACAACCTTATCACCTTTGCGCCTTTGCGCCTTTGCGTGAGATAAATTCCTACCTGAATTCAGCAACGCTACATGATATTATTCTGACAATATCATAAGTCCTGAATTGATTATTTATTTTAATTGATGCGGACATAAATCGAACGAGCTATTTCTACATCAAATGCCAAGCGTGTATTTCCAGCTTTAACCACAAAGCAAGGAAAACATTGTTCGAGTTTAATGGAAATTCCGGGAATTACTCCCATTGCCATTAATTTTTTCAGAATATTGCGGTCATTGGTATGACAAGATGTGACAATTCCTGATTCGCCAGGATGCATTAATGCAATTGAAGAACTAAGGGTTTTAAATCCAGTTTCTAACATTTGCTTATCCTCCCACATTGATTAATGTTAATGATTGATTGACAAGAAAACCCATCACAAAGGCAAATACAAAGACAAACACAGCAATCAATGCAGCAACTTTTAGTCCACGCTCTTTAATCATGAATTGTAATTGAGCAATGCAGGGAATAAATAGTGTGAGGGTAATTGCTGCAACAATTAATTGATGATTATTTAATGTGCCTTGCTGTTGTAAGTCAAATAGTCCAGCGGCACCATAGTCCCGGCGGAAAAAGCCATATAAAAATACCTGAGCTGTTGATGGGGGTAATCCTAATGTAGCGACAACTGGTTTGAGAAGATTAATGAAAAAATCAAAAATTCCGGTTAATTTACCAATCCAAATAATTACGGAAGCATAAATAAATAAGGGGAGAATTTCGCCAAAATACCATTTTAACCGAATGTAGGTTTTTTTGATAATCGCGCCCAATCTTGGCAGACGTAGTGGGGGAATTTCCATATAAAAATATGGTTTCTCTCCTGGTAATATTTTATTAGACAGAAAGCCAATCACAATAAATATTGCCAGCATTAATCCGATCCAAATTGTTAAAGCAATACCGCTTTGGGAAAGCAATCCTAAAACTACCCCTAATTGAGCTGCACAGGGAACCGTGGAAGCCAATAATAAAGTGGCGATAATTCGCTCCCGTTTGGTTTCCAATGTCCTGGTAACTAATGTTGCCATTGTCCCACAACCTAATCCCAAAACCATAGGAATCACAGCCCTACCTTCCAGTCCAATGGCTTTAAAGAAACGATCCATTAACAACGATAATCGGGGTAAATACCCACTATCTTCCAGGATAGAAAACATGAAAAAGAATGTCGCCACAACTGGTAGAATAATCGCCACAGCATAGCGAACTCCTAATGTAATTATCCCGTATTCATTACCAATTAAATCTTGTATAGGTTGCCAGGGTAAAATAACTTGGATAATATTATTAACTACTGGATTAATTCTGCTTTCAAAAAAGGTTTCAATTATATCAACTAAGGTTCCCGCACCAAATTCACCGACAAATTTGTACACCCCAAAATATAGAATAACCACCAGAATGGGAAAACCTGTGAGGGGATAAACCACAATTTTATGCAACCATTCGCTAATGGGTTGACGGGTGGTTGAACCTTGAATCAAACTCGAATGTTCGCAATTCCAGGCTAGTTGTTGACGAGTATTAGCTACCGCAGTTGTAATTGATTCCCCTAAAGCCGTTTCCGTATTGTTGATGACGGTTTCTAGTTCTGTCTGTTTACTACGTGGTAGGTTTTGCCATGCTTCTGGATCATGTTGTAATAATAATAATGCCCAACTGCGTGGTGTGAAGCAAGATGAAAAATTCTCTAGCCAAGGAATAATTAGAGCGATCGCATCTTCAATAGGTTGGGGATAAACAAGTTGATTGGTTAACATATTCACCTATCCTGGCTTTTAATTGTTTGATTCCTCTTCCCGTTGTTGCAGACATCACAACCACAGGTATACCCAATTCCATCTGCAAATGCTGGGAATTTACCTTCATTCCCTGTTGTTCAGCTTCATCAATCATATTGATAGCCAATAACACCGGAAATCCAGCCTCTATCAACTGAAACGTCAAGGGAAGCATTCTTCCCAAATTTTTCCCATCTACCACATGCACAACTAAATTGATTGCTTGGTTCAATAACAAATCCCGCGCAACTTTTTCTTCCTCGCTAATGGGTAGGAAAGAATACATCCCAGGAGTATCAATTACTGCTAAAGGACTTTCTTCCCAGGCCATTATTCCTTCAGCAATTTCCACAGTAGTACCAGAATAATTAGATACTGCAACGTACTTGCCTGTCAGGGCATTAAATAAAACACTTTTGCCCACATTTGGCATTCCCACTAATGCGATTACTCCCTGTGTTTCTGCTCGTTTCAGTGGCTGACGTTGCTTAATACCCAAAAAATCCCATATCCTGGAACTTTTGCCAGACTTAGCTTGGCATTTGCTCGGACAATCATGACAACTCATAACTTTATCCTCCGCAGCTTCTCAATACATTTATTGAGCTTAATGAATATTTTTATCAATTAAACTGCTGATTTTATCCTACAAGTATTCATTTATTCAGTCAATTGATGATGGTATATCTTTAACAATTATCAATGTATATATTAAGTTTGAATACAAAATCAAACGGTACGGTAATTAATAAGTAATAAGTAATAAGTAATAAGTAATAAAGAAAAATTTGTCCCCTTGTCTCCCCACACTCCTTCATTCCTTCTGGGAGCATCCCAAATATTAAATATTGTAGTGCGGGCCGGAAAGCCCGCATCAGATATCAAGGGAGCTTTCCGGCTCCCACTACATAATATTTTTTCAAATTGGGATGCTCCCTTCCTTCCCTCCTACCATGCACCGAAGCCGCTTCGTATCTACACTCCTTCACTCCTTCCCTCCTTCACTCCCACACTCCCCGCACCTTTTTTCGCTCACCCAAATTTGAGTATACTCCTTCTGTATCTGTATCAGGGTTTTTGTCAAACGATATCACAATGGTTTTAAGATAAAATACCTGAGGAGCTATGGTATTATCGCGCCGTCGTCCCTTTAATCGGCAGTTGTCTGGAAATTGATAGATCTGAATTTATACATCAAAGGGTTTTGGAAGGTTTGAGAATAAGTAGGTGTGTAGGTTTGTAACAATTCGCAAAAAAATTACACAAATGATAATGGTATTATTGGGGAGCAAACTTGATTTGCATCTGTCATTTCAGTTATCAGTTATCAGTTAGCCTCCTGCACTCTTGTGCTGCGCTAACAGTTTCCCCATCGATAAATCGAGGGGCTTGATACTGATTACTGTTTGGTCACAAATATGACAATATTCAGATTTCAGAATTTAAGATCGGGCATTGCTGATTTTGTGGATGAAAGTGGTGTTGCTTGATGTCCACCTGAGATGTAACCAGATTCATACTTCTATTCACCAATGCCTAAAATTCTGTACTGAACGGCTCCTGAAAAAGCCTCTATAATCCCACAATCCCAAAACAAGTTTAGACCAATGAAAAAATCACTTTACCGCAACTACCAAATTTTTCTAATATTAGGTGCTTTTCTGGCTAATTTCGGATTTTTATCGAAGATATCAGCACAAGAGAGTCTTAGCTCCCAAGCAGTTCCTGTCACAAACCAAGAGGTTCCCCAATGGGGATATTACACGATACGGAGGGATTTCCGCAAATGTATTTCTCCCATATGTGGGGGATTTTTTATTAAGCAGAACAACCTGAAACTTACTCCTTGCGTGGATGGTGTCTTTCGTGAGGAATGCTATGTGTCTTCAATTGATTGGAACTCCCTTAATGTAGGACGTGATGAACAAGCAAAATTGCAAAGTCAGCCTGGGAACCGTCTGATTCTCAGAGGGAACTTGGTTCCAGAGAAATTTGATGGATTTGGCGAGTTCGGAAAGTTGATAGTTAAAGAAGCTTTCGTCGCTGCTACAGATGCGCCAGCTAAAGGTACTTTTGTGGCACTGAAAGATAATGGCATTGTTTGTGTTACCGAGCCTTGCTTCTCCACAGATAAGTTAGTTTTGAATAAGCCTAGGAGTTCTACAGTTTCGTCAATTGACTTGAGCCAAGTGGGTGCAACACCACAGCAAATTGAAGTAGCAAGAAAAGCAATTTTTAATCAAGGTTTAATTGCTGTGGGTAAAACTCAAAAAACAGGAAACACAGAAGCGATTAGTGGAGGTATTAATTTTGTCGCTACGCAGTTTTATCTGAGAGTGGGAATTAAACAATAGCTATTGACATACTCCCCAAGGCTTTACTTGGTTAAAGCTGGGGAAGTCTGGGGTCAGACAGTGATTGCAAATCATGTTTGCCACACATACATGATTCGTAAGGACACGGCATCTACAGGATTTTGGTGTATACAATTATATTGATGATGCCGTGTATATACGTATTAAAATATTGTGAAATATGCGATCGCCTATGGTAATCCTATAGAAAATAGGGCGATCGCACTTTTCGGTAAAATTAAGAGCTGAGAAATTGCGATCGCTAATTGTCAAGGGCGAATGTCAAGAAATATGACTAAATTGATCGAAATGGATGTAATTGTGATTATCTTTGACAAAAACTTGCTTTATTAACAATCAACAGATTCAAAAATGGTGTCTTCTCAACTCCAGTGGCAACCCAAACAAATTAACAACAACTTATTAACCCATGCGGCGGTACTACCCACGTCCCTGATTTGGTATCAGACAACCTTTACCGGGATTTGGTTTGGTTGTTTTGAATCGGACCATGAAACTCAAGATCACCCAGTGACAATGCTGACTCGATTTGATGCGGGTGGCTTTTTCCCGTTGCATGGGCATCCCGGTGGAGAAGAAATTTTGGTACTCCAGGGAAACTTTGCCGACGAAACAGGGGTATATCCTCCCGGCACTTATATGCTTAATCCTGAAGGCTTCATACATCTCCCCTACAGTGATGAAGGCTGTCTGACCTTTGTTAAATTACGGCAGCATGGTGGAAAAACCCGTCAGCGAGTGAAAACGAATATTTACGACTCGCCCTGGCAATCGAGTCAAAACCCCCAAATTGAGTTTAAAACTCTTTATCAGCAAATGGGCTACCCAGAAAAAATCTGGGTTGAGCGCTGGCAACCAGGTACTAAACTATCAAATGTAGTCGAAACTGAGATCAAAGAAATCTTTGTCATCGAAGGAACTGTGACAGATAACAATGGCAATTACCCCACTGGCAGTTGGCTACGGTATCCACCCAATTACTCCTATAATCTGGCTTCGGAGACTGGTTGCCTGGTTTATGTGAAAACCTATCCAACCTCTGCCATCAGATTTATCGTTGGGGAAGATTTTAAGCATCCATTTGAAACAACTTCTTTGAGTTAAACCTACTATTGCATTTCATTAGTTCTGAGGGCTAGGGACTGTTTTCAAACTATTGTGTAGGTTGGGTGGAACGAAGTGAAACCCAACAAAATAAATCAAACCAGATTCCTATAGCATGGGTAGAGAACTTTTTAACCAGCTCATTATACAGCAAATCTAATCCCTCATGTTTCCCGAAAAACCTGCTCATTTAAGCGGATTTCTCGGTTAAATGAGCAGGTTTAGTTAGAAATAAGTAGATCTTTGATTACTGATGCTATCCCTACTAATTACAGGAACAGACACGGAGGCTGGGAAAACAGTCCTCACTACCGCCTTAGCCGCTTATTGGCAAAAATATCGCAGCGATCGCAATTTGGCAATTATGAAACCGATACAATCAGGTATGGGCGATCGCGAATTATATCAAAAATTATTTACCCTCGATCAATCTCCCACGGAAATTACCCCCCTATACTTCCAAGCACCTTTAGCACCCCCTCTGGCTGCGGCAAAGGAAGGAAAAACTGTAGATTTAGGAGTGGTTTGGCAAGCTTTTACCAATTTACAAGCCAACCATGATTTTGTCTTAGTGGAAGCATTAGGGGGATTGGGTTCCCCGGTGACTGATGAATTGACAGTAGCGGATTTAGCCGCAGACTGGCGTTTACCCACGGTGTTAGTAGTCCCAGTCAAATTAGGTGCTATTTCCCAAGCAGTGGCGAATGTCGCCTTAGCCAAACAATTGCAAATCAATTTACTGGGAATTATTCTTAACTGCATCCAACCCCGTACAGAAGAAGAAATAGCAAATTGGACACCCGTAGATTTAATTCAATCCCTGACAAATATCCCAGTTTTAGGCTGTTTGCCCTATTTAGACAACCCCACAGACTTGGATAAACTGGCACAAGTAGCATCGGATTTAGATTTAGAGCGATTACCTTGGCAATAAATCGCTACAATGGTTGTTTGGATCTAATTCGCCATCCGCTGATTATGGGACTTCCTATTGTTGCAATTATCGGTCGCCCAAATGTGGGCAAATCTACCTTGGTCAATCGCCTCGCCAAGGATAAGTCTGCTATAGTTCATGATATACCGGGAGTGACACGCGATCGCACTTATATCCCGGCTTTTTGGCGCGATCGAGATTTTATGGTGGTAGATACGGGTGGCTTGGTATTTAATGAAGAGACAGAGTTTTTACCACTGATTCGCCAACAAGCCATGACAGCCCTAGCAGAGGCGAATGCGGCGATTTTTGTGGTTGATGGTACCACCGGGCCCAATGCTGCGGATCGAGAAATTGCCGATTGGTTAAGACAGCAACAAGTACCCCTATTCCTAGCGGTAAATAAGTGCGAGTCCCCCGAACAAGGTATCATTCAAGCTGTGGAATTTTGGAATTTAGGATTAGGCGAACCTTTCCCCGTTTCCGCAATTCACGGTAATGGTACGGGGGAATTATTAGATGCATTAATCGAACACCTACCGGAAACATCGGAAATTCCTGAAACTAATGAAATTAAGGTAGCAATTGTTGGTCGTCCCAATGTGGGTAAGTCTAGTTTATTAAATGCCTTCCTGGGGGAACAGCGAGCCATTGTTAGTCCCATTTCTGGAACCACTCGCGATGCCATTGATACGTTCATTGAACGCCAGGGACAAACCTATCGCTTGATTGATACTGCTGGTATCCGCAAGAAAAAAAATGTCCAATATGGGCCGGAATTTTTTAGTATTAACCGAGCTTTTAAAGCCATACGCCGTTCCGATGTGGTGTTATTAGTCATAGATGCCCTAGATGGAATTACGGAACAAGACCAAAAATTAGCTGGGCGAATTATTGAGGAAGGTAGAGCCTTTGTTTTGGTAGTTAATAAGTGGGATGCCATTGAAAAGGACTCCTACACCATCTATGATTACCAAAAACAGCTAGAACAACGCCTCCACTTTACAGAATGGGCAGAAACCATTTTTGTCAGTGCTTTAACCGGACAAAGGGTAGAAAAGATTTTAGATTTGGTTAATTATGCCGCCGCAGAACACAAACGCCGGGTGAGTACATCGGTAATTAATGAAGTTCTCGAAGAAGCAATTCGCTGGCATTCACCAACTGTCAGTAGGGGTGGTAAACAAGGCAAAATTTATTATGGTACCCAAGTTAGTAGCCAACCCCCAAGTATTGCTTTGTTTGTGAACGACGCGAAACGGTTCAATGATAATTATCGCCGCTATATCGAAAGGCAATTCCGACAACAACTAGGGTTTAAAGGTACGCCCATTCGCTTATTTTGGCGGAGTAAAAAGGCTCGCGATGTGGAAATCGCTAGTGTTAACCGTGCCACCCGCGTTTAGGAATTTTGGATTTTGGGGAAAGTTGTCAAGGAGAATTTAGAATTATTACCCCATCGATGAATCAACACCATCAGATGTGAATTTTACAATCCAAAATCTAAAATCTAAAATCTAAAATTAAACGATGGACTTACTGCGATCGCTACCCTTAGGATTATACTTAGAACAACCACAAACATGGCTACATAAACTCGATCCACGGGTTAAGTTTGGTTGGTTAATGAGTTTTCTCACCACCTATATCTTCGCCAATACCATATGGCGGGTGATTTTAGTCCTGGTATTAATTTTTATAACTTTACTTGCGTGGATTCCCAGACGGGTTTGGCGACAACAAATGGGTTGGTTGCTGACACTGTGCTTTTTTGTACTAGCGATCGCATCAATCAGTCCCGATGGTTTGGGGGTAAAATATCAACCCAGGCTACCAACCACTGCCACTGCTGAGTCACTTAAACCAGTTAATCCCGTACCTACCCAGAGTCCCACAAGTCAGACTCCATCCCCAGTAAATACCGCAATAGCAGTAGATAAAAAATTACAAAGTCTTCAAAGTATCAGCACAGCAAAAACCGCTAAAAAATACCGTTATGTCCTCTTCCACCAAGGACCAATCAAAATAACTCGTCGTTCCTTTGATTTAGCAGTACGCTTAAGTACCATCGTCTTTACCGTCATTTACGGCACTAATCTCTATCTCCTAACAACAGCACCCGAAGAAATTACCGCCGGGATAGAAAGTTTAATGCAGCCCCTACGCAGGCTGAAAATACCAGTTACCGAAATTGCTTTAACTTTAACCTTATCCCTACGATTTATCCCCCTGGTTTTAGAAGAAGTACAGAATTTAGGACGTTCAATTGTCACCAGAGCAATTAACTGGAAAAAACTAGGATGGAAAGGTTCGGTTAAAGTTTGGATGATGGTAGCCGAAAGATTGCTAGAAAACTTACTATTAAGGGCAAGTCAGATGGCTGGAGCCATGATGGTACGAGGATTTACCAGCCCCAACGAACATCGAGTCCAGTGGCATAACTTACAACTTAAAGGTGGCGATTGGTTGGCACTGATGGCATTATTATTATTCTGGGGAGCGCGTCTGGTGGTTGGTTGATAGTTGATAGTTGATAGTTGATAGTTGATAGTTGACTTCCATCATCCCACCAACCACCAACCAACAACCATCAACCATCACTCCTTCCCTCCTTCACTCCTTGATAAATACCAATGACAAACAAAAATGGTCGATTACTCAGTGCTATTGTAATTTGTTGGAAAATTGGTTCTGAAGGGGGACGTTCGACTTGATGGCGTTGTTGCTGAATAAATTTATGTTTTTGGGGTGAAATCAGCCTTGAAAATAATTTCAATGTAGAAATTGGCGATACTTGACACTCTCCTGCCTAAAGGCGAGGAGATTCTTGGTTCAACGAGTCCACTTAAACTAGACCCCTTGCGGTATCTAGCCCAGAGGTGGTTCTCTCCTCAAGCGTTAACTTTCCGAGTGCCCCTCGGTAGTTGGATTGCTCCAAAATTTGTTTGACTTAAATTCTGTGTTGTCTAGTCCCCATGAAGATTTTACCTATTCCTGGAAAAGAGCTAGAACTATGAAATAGAACCCCATATCTTCAATTGTCAAGGTACAGATTGCCCTTAGGCAGTTGGGTTTTTATACAGGTTGATTACCGTTCCTGTTAGGTTTAATTTTACTAGAAATTGACTGAGGCGTAAACGCCTCTAACGGCTTTCATCCCTTGCCTGAAGTACGTCTGAATCTCTTCGCCGAGCTACAAGACTCAGACTCAAGGGTTTTCAGCCTGTCTTCTTATAAATTTAACTTAGTTTATCTAACTTTATAATATTTACCAGCAAATTATCTTCAAGATTAAAGATCAGATATTCTTATATAAAGATGGCAAGGCTTGCGATCGCAACAAAAACTGATAATGATGACATTTGCCAGTAGCTACCCTAGGTTTAATGCATATAATGACTAATTTGTAAATATCTCTACGGTAGGAAGTAAATTACAAAATAGTCGTGTATGATTTGCCTACTTTTAGGTGTGAAGAGTTAGATATTTGACATGATAGGAAGAAAATGTTTGATTGTCCTATCAAGTGCTTCAGTATTGTTATTAGGGGCGTTAATACCTGTTGAAGCAGAAGAAGTTAGAAAGCAAGCACTGATAGATAAACTAGAATCAGTAAAAAATCAAGATATTTCCAACGCAAACTCCCAACCCCCGGATTTGGGTGGGGAACAAGCAAATCCGACCATAAGGAATTATTCAGACTTCGCTCAAATTAGTGAATCCGTACCAAGTAACCCACAAACAACTACTTCCCCAGAAATTCAGCCTCATCCCTTACCAGATGCCAATGCATCTATGGAGCAAGTAACAAATGTTTCTCAGTTACGGGATGTTGAACCCACTGATTGGGCTTATGAAGCATTACGCAATCTAGTAGAACGTTATGGTTGCATAGCCGGATATCCAGATGGTAGTTTTCGTGGCAATCGAGCCATGACTCGCTATGAATTTGCCGCAGGTTTGAATGCTTGTTTGGAACAAATAGGGAAACTGATTGCTGAGGGTACGGCCAATATTATTTCTAGAGATGATTTAGTTCAAGTCCAGCGATTAAATGATGAATTTGCGGCAGAATTAGCAACATTAAGAGGGCGGGTTGATAACTTAGAAGTTCGCACCGCAGTTTTGGAAAGCCAGCAATTTTCCACCACTGCAATTATTGGGGGAGAAGCGATCTTTGCTCTGTCAACTGCTACAGGTGGCGATCCTCCAGGGACGGGAAATGCTAACACAACATTTAACTATTTAACTCGACTGCAACTAGTTTCCAGCTTTTCTGGTAAAGATCGGTTGCGGATGGAATTATCTGCGGGGAATTTTGAAAGATTTGGTTTTGGTAATCCGAATGTGTTAAATACCAATACAGCCTTATTATCATTTCAAGCAGAAACTGACGATAGGATCGCCCTTTCGATGGTAGAGTATCGCTTTCCAGCCTTTGGCGATCGGGTTGTTTTCACTTTAAGACCTGTAGGTTTTAGCCTCAGTAGCGTACTTAGTGCCAACTCTCCCTATTTTGATACAGGTAGGGGTGCAATTTCCCGCTTTGCCGAACTCAATCCAGTATTTAGAATTGGTAATTTAGATGCCGGGGTGGGGATGGATTGGCTCATGGGCAATCGCGCTCGGTTACAGATTGCCTATGGTGCAAATAATGGTAGCAACCCCGGAAATGGGTTTTTCCTAGGGGAAGGTGCCCATGCTACGGGTATTCAATTTGTCTTGTTGCCAGCAGATAATGTCCTAACTGGTATTACTTATGTATATGGTTATTCCCCAGATGGACGATTGAACACCTTTACAGGAAGTGCGATCGCAGATTCTTCTGGTTTCATTAACCAAAGCTCTAACATCCATGCTGTTAGTGGTACTTTACAATGGCGAATTTCTCCCAAATTCACCTTCTCTACTTGGGGAGGTGTTGTGGGTACTTACGCGGCTAAAACTGATGCTTTTGCAGTTAGCACTAACTTTATGTTTGCCTTGGGAATTTCTGATTTATTGCAAGAAGGAAGTTTGCTAGCTTTGATGTTTGGACAACCTCCAAAATTAGCGAAAGTGGGGGATTTTAGTGTTGCTAGTGGTTTAGGGGAAGATGCTAGTTCATTTCACATTGAAGCATTTTATCGTTTCCGATTGAACGATAATATTTTCATTACTCCTGGTTTCTTTATTGTCACCAATCCGGGCAATATCGAAAATAATAATGATATTTTCGTGGGAACAATTCGCACAACTTTACGATTTTAGATTGTGCATAGTGCCTGAAACACCGCATCAAAATTATGGAAATTTGGTATGATGAACAACAAAAAATTGCAAATAGTTTTTCTCCCTCAGCTTCTACTTATATCTTCAGCTTGGTTGTGTATTTACAACTTTGACCAACCAGTAAATGCTCAGGTGAGGAGTCAACCATCTTCAGAATATTTAATTGCCCAAAAAACTCGCAAATCTGGTACTAGGCGACGGTTGAGAACCAGCTTTTTTGAAGAAGAGAGAAAACTAAAATTTGGATTTGGCAACTTTTTGGAATCAGCATTAGATGGTGCCCAAAATGCCTTTGCAGATCCGGCAAAAATCTCTGGTTTTAATGCCGATGCCATCAGAAATCTCCTGGGACTGACCAATGGTACTATCACTATTGAAAGCCGGGATGAAGATGATGCTAATTTTCTCAATACCACTTTTACCGGACAGGGACAGTCTGGAAGTTTGACTTTTACTAATGTTAGTCCTGGTTCCGAACCTCGTGTGGGTACATTAACAGTTAATGGTACTGTGAACTTCAACGGTCAAACAGTACAATTTAACAACGTGAGAGCGCGATATAATGCCGGTTTTAGTAACAAAGGTGATAATCTCAGTGGTGTGATTTTAGTGACAGATCCCAATAATCCCGAAAAATCACTTTTCCTTCAGCTTCCTGTAACTCAAATTGATGGATTTGCTAATAGGGATGATAGCGAACCAGTTACTGTTACAGGAACTAATTTATCCATTGGTTTACCAACCGATAGATAATACCATTTTTAAAAAAGAATGGGACAGATGGGTAGGGGCACGGCACCAGAGTGATAATTTTATACACCGAAATATTGTGGATGCCGTGCCCATTAAATCAAACACACAGAGTTCAGTCGCTCCAAGTTAGTCCCTCATGGGAAAATCCCACAACCTGCGGATCTGAAAATGCGGGGGTGACTAACTCCTCAAGGGCGCACGCAATGCGCCCCTACTGAGGCTCCTACACCTAAGCTGTCAACCATCAACTAACAACTAACAACTAACAACTAACAACCATTTTCAAGCTAGCCCCCCACGGTCAAATCCCACAACCTGCGGATCTGAAAATGCGGGGGTGACTAACTCCTCAAGGGCGCACGCAATGCGCCCCTACTGAGCACTGATGAACTATTTTCAAGCTAGCCCCTCATGGGAAAATCCCGCACCTAAGCTGTCAACCATCAACTAACCACTAACAACTAACAACTAACAACTAACTGTTATTTTTACTGATATGAAATTTCGTCAATAGTTTTTTCCAGTATATTTACGGATTCACATAACCTCTACTAAATACACATAATATCTGCCTAATACCAATTAGTTTGCAAATGGTCAAAACTAAAAGATCGATGATTTTTTTACCTTGGCAATTTGCAGCTCATATTTTGGTCATGGGGGAATTAATGCATCTACATGGATTATGAATCAAAGTTTAGTTAATTAATATTCAATCAACATTTCGGTATTTCCTGACTAAATTCCACCCCATTAGCCAATTTAGTCCAATAAGAATAACAAAGGAACAAAAAATGCAAATTAATGGGTTTATGGCTTCCACAAGCAACGAGAATACCGATGGTATCTCTGCCAACGTAGGACAACCTGAAAACCATAGAGATGCCATGCCATCCTTGGAAATGAATCATTCCTTACCCTTTCAACGGCAGATGCCCAGGGGTGATATGAATGCTAGTAGTAAAGCTAACTTGCAAAAAGTGCTGGTAGAGTTACGGGTTCCCAAAACAATTGGCATATTGGGAGCAACCCAGGTGATTGCCAGGATGAATGTGTCTGGTTTTCAATTAGATACTAGTTATGAACCGATCGCTATTCAACCTACTGCCTCACAAGTACTCAGCCTTGAAACTGCTCAAGAACAAACAGTAATTGTGCGTGGGGTCATAGAAGAGAGTCAGATCCCTAAACTGGAAGCAAGAGCAGATGTAGTTAAGGTGTATAAAGATACTCAGATTGCCCCTTTTGACATTGCGTTGTTGGAAAAAACTAAACCAGCTTCCCTGAAATTAATCAACAGTACAAGCAATTGCCCCATTGGCACTTGTGACTGTGAGCCAACAACGCCAAAGGGAGCGATCGCTGATGTGGCAAAATACTTAGGTGTAGATAAAATCTGGGCTGATGGCTACAAGGGTGAAGGTATTGTGATTGGGGTTGTGGATGGTGGGATTACCGCCGAAGGTCGTCCAGTAGCGCCTTTTGAAACTCCACGTCGCATCCCTAATGTGATTGACGGACCAGATGATGATTGGGGAACCACAGCCCGTGCCTGGGGTGAACATGGTAATATGTGCGCCACCGATGTGTTGGGAATGGCACCAGAAGCGCGACTATACGACTGTCGCCTTGCTGGTGGTGATGCCATATCTAATGCAATCAAGGCCTTTGATTGGTCAATTCAACGGCACAGAGTTGATGGTACTCCCCACATTCTCACCAACAGTTGGGGTATCTATCAAAAAAGCTGGGATGATTTTTATGCTACCAACCCCGACCACCCTTTTACCCGTAAGGTAGTAGAGGCAATTGAAGCAGGGATTCTAGTATTATTTGCTGCTGGTAACTGTGGTGAAAGTTGCCCCACGGATAGATGTGGTAGCGATGTGGGACCTGGTAAGAGTATCTGGGGTGCCAATGGACATCCCTTAGTCATGACTGTAGGAGCTGTAAATAAGGAAGAGCAGTTTATTGGTTATAGCAGCCAAGGACCAGCAGCTTTAGATCCCGATAAACCAGACTTTTGTTCCATCTCCCATTTCCGGGGTTACTTTGGTAGTGATAACGGAACTTCCGCCGCCACCCCCATCGCTGCGGGTGCAATAGCCTTATTCAAACAAGCCAAATCATCCCTAACTCAAGAGGAAGTCAAAAATGCCCTCAAGAGTACCGCCAAGGATATTGGTGAATCAGGTTTCGAGCGACATTCCGGTGCGGGAATTATTCAAGTCAAAGCAGCATTTGATTTATTGCAACCCCAACGGCCAAAATGGTCGCCATGGGAAACTTTGGGTGGAAATAGTTTTTCTGCTCCAGCAGTAGCTTCCTGGGATGAAAATCGCCTGGATACTTTTATCCTTGGTGGTGACAGTGCTGTATATCGTAAGTCCTGGTATCGCAAGTCTTTGGATGAGTCAGTCTGGACTGATTGGGAAAACTTGGGTGGCTTTAGCCTCTCTGCACCAGCAGCCATATCTCGCCAAGAAAACTGTATTGACATCTTTATCATCGGTCAACAACGCCAATTACTGCGTAAAACCTGGGATGGTTCTGCTTGGAGTGATTGGGAAGATTTAGGTGGCTTCTGTAAGCAGGGGATCGCTGTTTCTTCCTGGGATGAAAACAGATTGGATGTGTTTACCATCGGTGCAGATAACGCTGTATGGCATATTTCTTGGGATGGTACATCTTGGAGTAAAGAGTGGGAAAGCTTAGGTGGCTTTAGTCTCTCTGCACCAACAGCAGTATCCTGGGGAGACAATCATATTGAGGTATTTGTGCGTGGTAACGACCATGCAATATACCGTAAGTATTGGGATGGTACATCTTGGAGTAAAGAGTGGGAAAGTTTGGGTGGTTTATGGCTTTACTCACCTGCTGTCACCTCTTGGGGTCCTAACCGTCTAGATGTATTCGCCGTTGGCACTGATAACGCCGTCCATTGGAACTATTGGAACGGTACATCTTGGAGTGATTGGCAGAGTTTGTCAGGTTCTGCCATTTCCAGTCCTGCTGCTGTGTCTTGGGGCGAACACCACATTGAGACTGTTATAGTTGGTGGCGATAATGCCTTGTATCATAAGTCTTACGGTGAGAAGGAGTGATGAGGTGATGAGGTGATGGGGTGATGGGGTGATGGAGTGAAAGAGTGAGGGAGTGATGAATTAAAGACTGTCAACCATCAACTCTCAACCATCAACCATCAACCATTTTCAAGTTAGCCCCTCACGGTCAAATCCCACAACCAAGCATGAAAATAATTCCCTCACTCTGGGCGGGGAAACCCCGCCCCTACTCCTGAACTCCGAACTCCGAACTCCGAACTCCCTATTTTCAAGTTAGCCTCCCACGGTCAAATCCCATAACCAAACATGAAAATAATTCCCTCACTCTGGGCGGGGAAACCCCGCCCCTACTCCTGAACTCCGAACTCCGAACTCCGAACTCCGAACTCCGAACTCCGAACTCCGAACTCCCTATTTTC
>JAAUYI010090538.1_pt1 | contig 27353 bp, 26 predicted proteins | sample 7278041 | NCBI WGS metagenome assembly JAAUYI01 (sample SAMN14350216, study PRJNA611818) | marine sediment metagenome | isolation source: surface marine sediment (0.6m) | place: French Polynesia: Moorea | collected 2018-08
GTTCAAATGAAACCTCCTGAAAAAGTAGAAGTTGTTGAGTGTGATGAAATGTGCATAACTATTGGAGAAAAAAACATAAAACTTGGCTGTGGCTCAGTGTATGCCGTATCAGCAGACAAATCCTCTGGTATGTCTTGGGTGATCGTTCAAAGAAATCCTGTAGAGAATTAATTAAAAATACACCGGCGGATTTGTACTGCACAGATCACTGGGACGCTTATAAAAGCTGCATTTCTAAAGGTAAACTTGTTCAATCAAAAGCAGAGACTTTCAATATTGAATCGATAAATTCCTTGTTCAGACATTATCTTGCGGGGCTTCACAGAAGGACAAAATGCATTTCCAAGTCAGTCTATATGCTTGAGATTTCAATCAAATTTTTCTAATTTCCAAATTTAACTTCAGAAGATATCTTACTTAACAATCTCATCCATGCTCAACCTCTCAACTCATATATATAGATAGATGATAAATTGATTGATACTGTTAACGGATTGCAATAGCCTAACTTTTTTACTCTGAATCACTAATTTAATTATTAATGTTAAGAAAAGTTTTCATTTCACTGTTAGTACTAATGTTCTTTCAACTTTCACTAACTTGTGAAGCGAAATCAAAGATTAATATACAAAAGCCTCAAGATTTAACAAAATTTGTTAATCCATTTATTGGCACTGGTAGTCATGGACACACTTTTCCCGGAGCGGTTCTTCCTTTTGGAATGGTAGCTTTGAGTCCTGATACCGGGACAAGTGGATGGGATTGGTCCTCTGGATATCATTATTCAGACAACACTATTTTGGGCTTTAGCCATACCCATTTAAGTGGGACTGGTATTGGTGATTTAGGTGACATTTTACTTATGCCAGTCCTAGGAAAGATAAAATGGGAACCTGGAACAAAAGAAGAGCCCGATGAAGGATACAGATCGAGATTTTCTCACAAAAAAGAATTTGCAAGTCCAGGTTATTATTCTGTTTTTCTCGATGACTCTAATGTTCAAGTGGAACTAACGTGTACAAAAAGAGTAGGATTCCATAAGTATATTTTTCCGAAACCCAGTTTAAATACGGGTAAACCTAAAATAATCATTGATTTAGAACATGGTATATCCGATAGGTTAATTGATTCTGAAATAATGCAACTGGATTCTCAGACAATTGTTGGTAAAAGAATCTCTTCTGGATGGGCAAAGAAGCAGCATGTGTATTTTGCAATGAAATTTTCCAAACCATTCAGGTTAATTAAGGATAAAGCTGTGAAAACCAATCAAGCTAATACTAGTGCTTCTGATAAGGTCATCGAGAGACAAACGAAAGACTCAATTGCAAAAGCAGCTGTTTCTTTCCCTGATATGAACGGTCAAAAAGTTCTAGTAAAAGTTGCCATCTCACCAGTTGATTGGAAGGGTGCTTTAAGTAATTTAAACAGTGAAATACCCGGCTGGGACTTTGAAAGAGTAAAACAAAAAGCCGCATACACTTGGAATCAGGAACTGAATAAAATACAAGTCTACGGAAGTGATAGTGAAACTAAAAAGATTTTTTATACTGCCCTTTACCATTCTTTGATTCATCCAACGTTATTCAGTGATGTTGATGGAAGATATCGTGGGCTGGACAATCAAGTTCATAAAGATGTAAAAAACGAGCATTATACAGTGTTTTCTCTTTGGGATACTTTTAGAGCTGTTCACCCATTATTCACTTTAATACAGCCAGAAAGAGTGGACGACTTTATTGAAAGCCTCATTGATGGTTATCAGAAAACCGATCGATTACCAGTCTGGCCTTTATGGGGGAACGAAACCGGAACAATGATTGGATATCATGCTGTTTCTGTAATAGCGGAAGCATATTTAAAAGGTTTTAAAGGTTTTGATATTGAGAAAGCCTATGAAGCTATGAAAATAACGGCTGAAAGAGAAGATTTGGGATTAAAAGAATACAAAAAATTCGGCTATATTCCGTCGGATAAAGTTAACTGGTCAGTATCACGAACTCTAGAATATTCTTATGATGATTGGTGTATCGCACAAATTGCTAAGAGCCTTAATAAAATTAACGACTATGAATACTTTTTGAAGAGATCTCAGTCTTATAAAAATCTTTTTGACTCAAAAACCGGTTTTATGAGAGGTAAGAACTCAAATGGTAGCTGGGTATCTAACTTTGACCCTCTGTTATCCGATCATGAAAAAAGCGATTATATTGAAGGTAATGCCTGGCAATATAGCTGGTTTGTACCGCATCAAGCAGAAGAGTTAATTGAACTCATGGGAGGTAATGAAAAATTTATGGATCGGCTCGATAGCTTTTTTGAAACTGAAGAAAAAATTGTCGGCAAAAATAAATCAGCTGATATTACTGGCTTAATTGGGCAATACGCACATGGTAACGAACCCAGCCATCATATTGCCTATTTGTATTCACTTGCCGGTAAAAAAGATGCAACTAATCAAAGGGTTGCTCAAATTCTCAAATCTTTTTATAAAAATACACCAGAGGGTTTAATTGGTAACGAAGATTGTGGGCAACTTTCAGCTTGGTACGTTTTAAGCGCAATGGGTTTTTATCCAGTTAACCCTGCTAGTGGCAAATATGTTAAAACAAAACCCATTTTTCAAAAAGTAGTAATAAATCCCACAACATCTTCCCCAAAGTTGACAGAATGGAAAGAAACAAATAAAGAAAAAGTATCTAACTAATAAGGACTATTAAACATTTTTCTCCATTGTGGTGGTTCGGGTGGTCTTTGTGGAATATCATCTTCTTCAACTTCTTCTCTTCTACTAAACTTATTTTTGATTTTGCTTAGGAAACTATTGTCCTCTATCTGTTCTTCTTCATCTTGGTAATAATAGTTGTCTTCTCCGTTTTGAGGAATGACTGGTTTTCTTATTTTCTGTCTTCTTCTTTGAATTAAAACTGGACGAACGGATGGTGGTGATAAACGACTACTTCTATTTGAGGATCTGTTGGATCTTGATAAATTGCGGAATGGATAATCAAACTCGGAAGATTCATCCCTTAAAAGCTCTTCCTCAAGATTTTCATTATATACATTTTCCAAATCATCCCAGTTTTCTTCTAAATATGCTTGTCTTTGGGATTCCATTTCTTCGAGATATTCTTCTATTTGCTCCGGTGTTGGGGCTGGTGCATATTTTTTTGGCTGAGTTCCTGGAACAAATTCTCTATATTCTGGTTGAAATGAACTTTTAGTAGCCAATAAACCAGTAATTGGATCAATCAACAGTCTGACCCTTTTAGCAGGTTTGGGGAAATAAGTAACCGGTGTTGGGTTAATCTCATAATAATCTGTCATGAAATTTTTCCAAATTCCTGCCATTACGCCTCCACCAGTTGCATAATGCGAAGCTTTTTTATTTTTATCGTTTCCTCCCCACAACGCAGTCACAGTGTCGGGAGTAAAACCAACAAACCATACGTCTCTTGCACCATCTGCGGTTCCAGTTTTACCTGCAATCTGTAGACCTTCTATTTTCGCTCTGGTTCCAGTTCCATGATCGACAACGTCAACTAAGATATCGATTAATTCATAAATGGAACTTGATGGTAAAACTCTCTCTGGAACTGAATTATTTTGTTCTATTATTTTATTTTTTTTATCAGTTATCCTTCTGATGATTGTGGGCTTTAAATAAACTCCTCCTCGAGCCAATACTGCATATGCATTAGCCACTTGGATTGGTGATAAAGCAGAACTTCCGAGTGCAGAGGATAAATAGGGTGGAATGCCAGTTAAACCAACTTTTTGTGCAACATCTTGAACACTTTCTATCGTTGATTTTTCTGCAACTCTAATTGCTGGTATATTACGTGAGTTTAAAAGAGCTTTTCTAACCGTTATTGGTCCCCAAAATTTATTATCAAAGTTTTTGGGTGTCCATATTTCACCTGTTTCTGTGTTTTCAAATATGAATGGTGAATCCATAACCAGGGTACTACTTGAATAAAGTCCTTTCATAAATGAGGTTAGGTAAACAAAAGGTTTGAAAGCTGAACCAATGGTATGAATACTTGTTGCTCTGTTCCATTGGTGTTTCCAGAAGTCTCCAACTCCTCCAACTATGACTCTCACTTCATTACTTGGCACATCAATCGTCACAAGTGCTCCTTGATTGATTCCAGCTGGAGCTTTCTTAATACCCTCCGTTAAGATTTTTTCTGCTTTTGCTTGAGCCTCTTTGTCAATCGATGTATAAACCTTAAAACCAGAATGTCTCAGTTCTTGATCGCTGAATCTCTCTCTCAATTCATCCAAAACAACGCTCATATAATAAGGATATTTCGATAAATTACCCGGAGCAGATTCAAATTTAAGAGGATAGTTTAGAGCATCTCTAGCTTGCAGCTTGCTTATATAGCCGTATTTAACCATATTTGCAATTATATTTTTTTGGCTTTTGTAAATAGTAGGAGTATCATGAAGAGTACTGGGTGAAGGAAGTAAAGCCACTAAGTAAGCAGCTTCAGCAACGTTTAAATCCGATGCACTTTTATTAAAATAACGCTTAGCAGCTCTTTCAACCCCATAAGAACCTTTACCCCAATATATTTGGTTTAAATAAAATTCTAGAATTTGATCTTTAGTATATTTCTGCTCAACCTCAATGGTTAGTAGCGCTTCTTTAAACTTTCTAGATAACGTTTTCCATTCCTTAGGCGAGAAAAAAATATTTTTCACTAATTGCTGGGTTATAGTGCTCCCGCCTTGTTGTAATTTTCCCGATTGGATATTTACAATTAGTGCTCTTAAAACACCTAAAAAGTTAATGCCTTGATGTTGGTAAAATTCCCTGTCTTCGCTTGCAAATAGAGCTTGCTTAAGAGATGTAGAAACTTGGTCTAAAGTGATAATTTGCCTGTCTTCTTTACCTTGGAGAACTGTGACAAATTGATCGTCTTTATCATAAACTTCAATTGAGCTTATTGGAGAATGACTTTCTAAATCGCTAACATTCGGCAAACCTAAAATTCGATTTATTGGAACAATCAATAAGTTGAGAAAAATCCAAGCAAAAAACATTGCCCCTATTGTGTAAGCACTATATTTTGCAAACTTATTCTTGAAAAACTTCTTCAGCTTATCCAGTAGCTGATTTGGATCAAATTGAAAGTTGTTGAAAGAGTTATTGTTTTGCTTCAATTGAGGTATAACACTTGCAGTTTTATATTCCTTTTCACTGTTGTATAAGTCTTCTCTTCCATTCTTCGTCTCTTGGTTTTTATCTATATTCCAAGAATTATTTGAGTTCATCGCTTTATGAGTTTATAGAAATAAATATTGGGTTAATGATGACGCTTTCAATGTTTATAAAGCAATAGCTTTTCCTGATACTGAACATCTAAAGACATAAATGATAACTCAAATATAAAATAACTTCTTTAAATTGAGTTATGAAAAAGCTCTTCAATAATTCGTTCTCGTTCACTTTATTTGAGACTATTTTGCATTAATTTATCTTAACCAGGGCTTGTTACTATCTGAGCCTTAAAGACAGCGTACAATTTAAACTGAAATGCCTAATTGAATCTAATATGAATAAAGCACTTAAGTTTTGGAATGAAAGAAGAATTCAATTGAAGGAGAACCTAGAACAAAATAGGCTTCCTTGCTGTGTTGCTATCCCAGAGTCAAAATTCATTGAAAACGTTGGAGGAATAATCAGAACAGCAAATGCCTTTTTAATAAAAGAAATAGTTTTAGATCATGGTGTATACAATAAAGCGGCAACAGCCGGCACCGCAAAATGGGAAAACATTGAGATAACCCAAGATGTTTTTGGTTATGTAAAAGAACAAGGCTATAAGTCAGTTGCACTAGAACAACATCCAAGAAGCGTGCCAATTTGGGATTTTGAATTTCCGGATAATACTGCAATATTTATCGGGCATGAAGTTCATGGAATGAATGATGAAATGGTTGAAAAGTGTGATTACGTTATTGAAATACCGCAATTTGGATTAGTAGAAAGCTTAAATGTTGCAACTGCAACCAGTATTGCATTGTACGAATATTCTCGTCAGCATCGTAAATAGTATAAGAATTCAGAAGCTGCTAGAAAAAGAACGGTTGAAAAGCAAAAAGGATACCGCCTAACTTTTGATATGAAAACTCAATTTGGTGAATCTAAATCCTCCAAAGCTAAAGCTAAATCACGGCTTGTAGCTTCTGTAAAATAGTCTCCAATGTTCTAAAAACTTGATCTGTGAATTTATTGGAGAAAGAATAGTACTATCTTCAAAGATTAAGCTGGCTGAGATTTAGGTTTATTAGGAAACAGCTTTCCAAGAAGTTTTTCCAACCAGTTTTTATTTTCTTGCTTTTTAGTTCTCCCAGTGAGGCGATATAATCGAGTTCTTGCGCCTCCTCTTTCTTCAGATCTAGTCTCACTCCACCTTGAACTAATCAACCCTTGTTTCTGTAAAGCAGTAAGGTAAGGATATGAACTCTGAACACTCACCCAGTCACTTTCAGATAAGTAATTACACAAATCTACTATTTCAAAAGAAGTCCACTCATCTGCGGCTATCTCTGGTATTGCAGCAAGAGTTTTTGCGAAACGTTGTTGGAGATTCTTATCGGTAACAAGATCTTTTCTTGTCTGCATTGCTTTTAAAATAAACTCTTCTTTTTTCGCTTGAGTTTTAGGGGGTTTAACTTTTGGGGGAGAATTTAGCTTAGAAGGTTGCTTATGTTTTAATACTCTACCCGGCTGTTTACAATTTATTGTTAAAGACATTTACAAAACTCAGTCACAAATTCACTCAATTATCAAGTGAATACATTAACATAAAAATCAAAAAGTATTAACAGAACAACTTTGAAAATAATCCGATAATCTTTATCGGTTGAGTTGTTGGTTCAATTTGCTTTATCACTGCTTACAAGAAACTGTGTTTCATTAAAGAGGAGAACCCGAAACCAAAGCTTTATTTAAACAAGAAATTAGATTTGGGCCTCTATACACCAAGGCGGTGTATATTTGCACTAAATTCGCACCTAAATCCAATCGCTTTTTGACATCATCCACGGAAGATATTCCTCCCACAGAAATGAAGGCCATATTCTTAGGTTTCTTTTTTACGATCCACTCGGATATTTCATAAGATTTGCTTCTCAATAATTCACCCGAAATACCACCCGTTTCAAATTTTGCCCAATTCGGAGAACCTTTACGAGAGATGGTTGTATTAGTTGCAATTACTCCGTCAATAGATAAAGAAGAAATTACCTCAAGGATACAATCTAAAGTTTGCCAGTCTAAATCCGGGCTCAATTTAACAAATAATGGTTTTTGTGCAGCGTCTTTAATTGGTTTTAAAAGTGCATTCAATTGTTGTGGTGATTGCCATTCTCTTAAGCCTGGAGTATTTGGAGAACTAACATTTATGGTTACATAATCCGCGTGAGATTGAACTTTTTTAAGACATTCTAAGTAGTCTTCAATAACCGCCTCTCTGTTCTCCGAATCAATTATTTTGGACTTCCCAATATTAATTCCGAGAGGTATCTCAAATTTTGGTTTTTGTTTTATCTGCTTTAACCTAATTTCAAGTGCATCAGCCCCTGGATTATTAAAACCTAAACGATTGAGGAGACTTTTTTCTTCTGGAATGCGAAATAATCTTGGTTTAGGATTCCCCGGTTGAGAGTGGTTTGTCACGGTACCAATTTCAATAAAACCAAAACCTAGACCCTGCCATGCTAATGGTGCAACGCAAGCTTTATCCATTCCAGCTGCAAGGCCAATTCTATTTGGGAAATTGATACCAGATACATTTATTGATAAACCTTTGGAATCATTAATTTTTTTTCTTGGTATTAAATGTCCGAACTTTGCTAATAAATTTAGAGTAGATTCATGAGCAGATTCAGCATCAGTAGAAAAAAGTAGATTTTTTATCAGAAGCTTGTAAATCATATTCAACTTATTAATCAGTTTTCTTGTAACTCTTCAGTTAAATTGTAATTCATGCTTAAGATCATTCATTAAACTAGTATAAACTCCGGTTCTTAGCTATTTTCTTATTAAGGCTTAAGCAAACAATTCAAAGCTTTTTCGAAATTCCAGCAATAACCAGTAATAACATGGATAGGTCATAAAAATCCTTGAAGACCTCTAAAAAGATTACATCTTTGAATATTGAAACGTTTAAACTTAATATTTGAAGAATATTATTAAATTAGAAGGCCATTGAAATTGGAGATTTGATTGTTTTTAAGTAGCAAAGAATTATTTTTAAGAGCTTTTTCTGGTGATAAAGATTTACCACGTCCACCGGTTTGGTTTATGAGGCAAGCTGGAAGATATCTCCCTGAATATCAGGCTATTCGAAAAAAAGTTAAATTCTTAGATTTATGCAGAAACCCAGAATTAGCGGCTGAGGTTTCCCTTCAACCGGTAGAAATTATTGATGTTGATGCTGCAATTATATTTTCGGATATTTTATTACCTTTAGCTGACTTTGGTGTGGATGTTCAATTTCCTGAGTCCGGTGGAATTAAAGTTAATTTAGCTGATGGAAATACTTTAAAAAACTTTCAAGTTGGTCCTAACATTCAAGCAACCTGCAAAGCTATTCAAATATTAAAAGCTCAATTAAAGCAAAAAAACTTAGAAGTCCCGGTCTTGGGCTTTTGTGGTGCACCATGGACTTTAGCAAATTATATACTCGAAGGTGGTAGCTCCAAAAATAGAGAGCTCATTCAAGCAAAACAACTCGCTTGGAGTAATCCAGATGAATTAAAATCCATTCTTAGCTCTTTATCTAAAGCGATGATTGTTTATTTGCAAGAACAAATAAGCTCAGGAGCTGATGCAGTTCAACTATTCGATACATGGGCCGGTGAACTTTCCGAACAAGATTTTTGTGAGTTTGTTTTACCTTATATAAAAGAGATTTTTTCTGCTTTACCTACAGAAATACCAAAGATTTTATTCATAAAAGGAGTGAATCCATATATTGAACATGTTAGTGACATTGGAGCCGATGTACTGAGTGTTGATTGGAAGACTAGTTTGACCCAGGCTTGGGATAGACTATCAACGACTCCGGGCAATACAATAAAGTGTCTTCAAGGAAATTTGGATCCTCATATTCTAACGATCGAGCCACAAATTGCCTATCAACAAACAAAAAAAATAATTGAAGAAGGAAAAAGAATAGGCTGCTCTCATATTCTTAATTTGGGCCACGGAGTAACTCCAAATGCAAAAGTAGAAAGTGCAAAAGCATTTGTCAAAGCCGCAAAAGAGTCCATAAAATGACAAATTATAAAATTAATTTACCTGAAGAATCCTTAATCATCACGAGTGAACTCTTATCTAAATATGACAAGGCTGGACCTCGTTATACCAGTTATCCGACTGCACCAGAGTGGGATACTAACTTCTCTACAGATTCATGGAAAAAAGCCATTGATAGATCCAATAAGCTTGAAACAGATCTCTCTTTGTATTTTCACATTCCCTTTTGTAGATCTGCCTGCTATTACTGTGCTTGTAACTTTGTTGTCAGCCCTGAATCAAAATCTTCAGAGCCTTACCTTCAAGCTTTGTACAGAGAAATTAGTTCTATTGGTGAATTGATTGACAAGAATAGACAGGTTTCACAGGTTCACTTTGGCGGAGGAACTCCAACTTTTTTAAATTGTGAACAACTCGAAAGAACTTTTGAGCAAATTAAAAGCTCTTTCAATATTTCATTTAGTGCTGAAAGTGAAATTAGTATAGAGATTGATCCTCGAGTGACCAGTTATGAACAACTAAGGTTATTAAAAAAACTTGGATTTAATAGAGTTAGTATGGGAATTCAAGACTTTAATTTAAAGGTTCAAGAATCGGTCAATCGGATTCAGAGTTTTGAAATGGTTTCAGAAATGCTTCAGTATTGTAGGGAGCTTGGTTTTCAGAGTATTAATTTTGATTTGATTTACGGACTTCCGTATCAAACGGTTGAATCTTTTAAGGAAACGATAGATAAAGTTATTCAAATTAGCCCCGATCGAATCGCTTTATTCAATTATGCACATTTACCGACTCTAAGACCTTTTCAAAAAGCACACATAGATGAAACAAAGCTTCCAAACAGGGATATTAAGTTTTTGATTTTTTGTGAAGCAACAAAAGCCTTTTGTGCGAATGGTTATGAGTACATTGGAATGGATCACTTCGCAAAAGTTGATGATGAGCTTTGCCTAGCTAGAAAAGACAGAAGCTTGCATAGAAATTTTCAGGGTTATACAACAAAAGCAGGTTGTGATTTGATCGGAATGGGGATGACTTCGATTAGTTCAATTAACAGTGTCTACTCACAAAATGAAAAGAAATTGAACAAGTACACAGAATTCTTTTCTGAAAATTATGAATCGAAGAATTTGATACCAATAGAAAAAGGTTATGAATCTAACGAACAAGACCTTCTTAGAAGATCAATAATTAATAAGTTACTTTGCCACGGAGTGGTAATCTTCAAAGAGATCGAGAACGAGTTTTCAATTTCTTTTGCAAAATATTTTCAAAAAGAATTAACTCAACTCCAAGAGCTTCAAAATGATGGACTAGTTGAACTTCGGTCAAATGGAATTTATGTAACAAACCTTGGAAGGATTTTTCTTCGGAATATTGCAATGCCGTTTGATTCTTATCTAGGAAAGACATCTTCTAAATTATTTTCCAGAACCGTTTAAAGATTATTATGTCAATCGAATAATTTATCTTTTTAGGAAAAACCTCAAAGGACTATTTACTTAGGGAATGACATAAATGAAATCCCTAAGGCTAAAAATAAATGTCAATCGGTGGATCTTCTGGCAATATACCTGGAACTATTAATGGAGTTAATACAAACTTCTATCAACCCTCTAAAATTGCACCTAATCCAAAAGTAGGAACTCTTTTGCCTCCAAATGGAGAGGTTAGAGAAATTGAAATTGGAAAAAAATCTGGACAAAACAAATTTTCATTCACTTCAACTTTTGGCAAAGTCAAGTCCTATTTTAAGAGAATTGGTTTTGCACTTTTGGGAATGGATAATCATGAAATGAAAGTGAATTTTGCAAAATTTCAAGCTCCGGAAGCAAAACTCAATTCACCAGCGTCTCAAGAATCAGATCCCGTCGTTGGAAGCTGGCCTGCAAATTTTCAGAAAGAAGTACCTTTGCCGACAAACCCTGTTAATAATTCCCAGAATTATAGAGATGTTCCAAATGAATCCTTTGAAGGACCAGGAAATGAATTTAATAAGCTTTTAAGCGAAATAAAGCTAAATCAAAGTAATCAACAAAATTTAATGAACTGGATTCAATGAGGCCTAAAGAAAGTTAATTATTTTCCTGGTCACATAAAAAACCAAAAAATCATTGAGATTCCCAAATTTACAATGTTTTCTGGTTTTGAAATAAACCTTACAGACTGCTTATACATAAAAACAAATAATAAGATCAAGAGAATCCAAAATATTGAAAATATTGCAAAAACACTCAAAATTTGAAAAGCTAACATTTATAAATCAAAAAAAGAATGGATAATCCTGTTCTTTTTAAAATGCTTCGCTTAATTTAAGATTCAGATATAAAAGTCGAGTGGATCCTCTAGAACCTCAAAGACTTTACTTTATCCTTTTTGTTTGGATTGCTGCCTGGATTGTTGCTGCTGATTTTGCCTTTCATGATTAGGGGAATTACCGTGTGTTGAAGAGATTTTCAGTTCTTGAAGTTTAATATCGTGTTTTAACAAGTTTCTTTCTAATTGAGCCACTTGGTTTTGAATAAGCTTGGAAACCTCTTGGGAGGTCAACATTTCTGCTGCAATGCTTCGTGTTGACGGATCATATTGAACTGTTAGCGACTTTAAATCTTCCAACATCGGGAATTCTATAGAGACTTTCATATTCTGCTTATCAAAATCTAGTATTGGTTCATTACCAATGGCATTAGCTGATTTTGAATGATAAAGCTCTTGAACCCTTGCATGTAAAAATTTATCGCTTAATGATTGCGCATCGAATACCTTTTGGGGAATCACATCCAATTGCTTGTTGAGAGTAGCAATAAACTTGGATTGAGCATTGCTTTCCTCCATAAATTGTTCCAAATCGTTATTATCAAATTCTGGTTCAGCAAAAAGTTCGTTTTGCTTTGTTAAGTCACCTGCTGTTTCTGTTCCCTGAAGATTATCTACGATTAAATTGCTTTCGTCACTGAGTGTCTCAAGCTGTTCTTTGAAAGAGGTATTTTCTGTTTTATTTTGAGATTGTTTTTTTGTATAAGAATTGTCGAGTTCTGTTGATTCAATCTGATCAACTGAACGATAAGCATTAATTTGGTCAATATTAGTCATCTTTTTCTTGTTCTTCTTTGTGTCTTTTCATTATTAAGGCCAATTCGTTCATTTCATTTTCTTCTTTTTTCTGCTCAGCTTTTTCAAACTCATCTTTTTTCTTATCTTTATGTTTTCTGAGCACTTCTGCTTTTTGTTGGGCTTGAACTAATTCTTCTCGAACGAGTTCAAGTTCCGACTTTGCTTTCTCCAAATCTTGTTCCAAATCTTCTAATTGGTTTTTTAGGTGCTTCAGTCTATTTAGATATAACTGTGGAGAACGAAGGCCTTTTTCAGTGACCATATCCTTTTGGGTGGATGTTTGATCTAGCTTATTCTGAGTAATTTTGTTTTGGATTTGGTTAACATAGCCAATAGCTTCTTGGAACTTTGTTTTGACTTTATCCAGCTCCTGCTCACGTAAATCAAGTATTCTTTCCAATCTATATTTAAACACAGAAACTATTGATAGCTATGTACAAACAGGTTATTCCCTTGAATTGAGAAAGATTTATAGCAAAATCCTAGCTTTTTAGTTCAAAGTAACGATATTTACTATTTCATTGATTATTTTACTTTAATACTTATCTAGACTTCTATTAGTTATGAGTAAAAAGTGCATTTTTGAGAAAGTAAACAATATATATCAACTTAAAAACTTTGAACTTACAATTCAAACCATTATTCAATGTATTCTTAACTTTTTCTTATTAGTGGCTTTGTACCATTTGAATTAGAAAAAGATAAAGTCAATTACTTTCATAGATAATGAATCAGCAAAATCCAAAGCTGCTGAAAGAATTTTCAGATTTATTGGGGTATACCTCACCAGAATCAATCACAGGTAAAGTAATTGATTTTCCACAGGCCTACTCGCCGGTTAGATTAGCCAAGATAGAGGATGTGAAAAACATCGTTGAGCTTTGGGCTAATTCGGCTTTAATGAGATATTTCGAAGATCCAATACGTTGGAATTGGAAAAGTAAAGCCTCTGAAGTTTGGTCTGATTATGCTCTTAATGTGATTCAAGACGAGAATAGATTTTTGGTATTGTGCGATATGCAGGATAATGGTTTATCTGGCTTTCTTATTGGAAGAATTGAAGAACTTCCCAATTATTATCAAACTAAATATTGCTTGACAGTTGAAGATTTTTATTTAAGACCCAAAGACAAAAAGCCTGAACTGTTCAAAGAACTCCTAGAAACTCTTTTAAAGGAAGCATACTCAAGAAAAGAGCTTCTTCAATCCAGTGGAGGAATTTCCATGAAAGTAGAAGTGATTGAATCAGACGAATCTTTAACTAAGCTCCTTATAGACGCTGGTTTTAAGAAAAGTTCAACAACCTATACTGTGAGTATTGAGTAAATCTAGAAAAAGACTGTATTCCAATAAATAAATTATGGGAACTAATATACATTATTTTTGCTTCTAAGTTAGTGACTTATCAGTATTGAGTATTAACCTGGCTAAGTTTAATTTCTCTTACTTTAAGCTGGGTAAGTAATTGTTAGATATTTAAATTGTAATTAAATTTTATGATCATTGATCTTTACAATAGAGCTGAAGAGCTAGTTTTAACTGAAGACCAGAAACAAGCATTAAATTTACTTAAATGCATACAAACATATAGAGCCTATCCTTCAATATCTGAGCTACTCGCTAGTCGTTCAAAATTAGTTTATCAGTTGGATGATATCTATAAGCTTTGGAAGCGTTTTGATAAATTATCAAATCAAGAATTAGCTGAATTAGCAATGGAATTGATCAATGAAATTTGGTAGTTATCACTTTTTAAAAATTACTGTTACCTAAGCTTCAATCATAAAATTCATATAGCAAAATTACAAAAATCGAATTCAATCTATTAGGACTGTTTGAAGCATCAACTCAACTAATTCATCGTATTCAATACCGGCTGCTTTAGCTTGGATCGGCAAATCACTGGTTTCAGTCATGCCAGGTAACGTATTTAATTCTAAGACATAAGGAAACTCTGAACCTTCAGAGATAATCATGTCAACTCGTGCAAATCCAGAGCAACCTAAAGATTTAAAAGAACGAAGAGCAATTGACTCAATTTTCTTTTGCAAATCTGGCTCTAAATCGGTGAGGATGATAAATTCTGTCATACCTTTTTTATATTTAGCTTCTAAATCATAAAAGGCATTTTTGCTTTTCAATTCAAGAATTGGCAAAACTCTTAATTCATCTTCCATTTGTAAGAGGCTAACTGTAATTTCTCTTCCAGTTACGAATTCTTCAATTATCCAATTATCTTCAGAAGAGTGGTATTTAAGCTTAAAGTCTTCAAGTTCGTTTTGAGAATTAATAATTGAAACACCAATACTAGAGCCAGATTCGATTGGTTTTATAATTAAAGGATATCGTAATTCATTATTAATAGTATCTCCAAGTAGACAACCTTTTGATGTTTGAATGTTATTAAAATTGAGTATTTGCTTTGTATAAAGCTTGTTCATACACAAGGCACTTGCTAAAACCTTAGAACCAGTATAAGGAATACTCCTCCATTCTAATATTCCTTGCAGTTTACCGTCTTCTCCATATTCACCATGGGTACACAAAAACGCATAGTCAATCTCTTCTGAACGATGGAGCTTCATAATTTGATCGCCGGATTCAAGATTCAAAAGCGAAACATTATAGCCGAGTCTATTTAGCGCATTGAAGCAACCCTTTCCAGAACGTAAGGAAATTTCTCTCTCCTGAGAAATACCACCGGCAATAACTACAATTTTAGAGTTTTTTAGCTTAGCCATATGTTTCTATTAATGACATTTTTGAGAAGAAACTAACCTTTTAACTCGCTCAATTGTGTGATACTTGTAGTCCGTTTCATCCTATAAACAGCAATTACTAATGCCAATCCAAGAGCGGCTTCGGCAGCTGCAACTGCCATTATAAACAAAGAGAAAACCTGCCCTCTTACATAGATAACATCGGTAAATCTCGCGAAAGCGATCATATTTAAAATTGCGGAATTGAAAAGTATTTCAAGACAAATTAAAGTTTTTAGTACACTTTTACTCTTGAAAATTCCATATAAACCAATACAAAATAATGCGGCACCCAAAGTGAGATATTTTGCCAATAAAGAAGATTGAAATACTACGGCTAACCAAAAAACAAGAAAACAAAATAAAACTAATAAACTTTTTAAAATAAATTTTGCAATAACTGCATCTATGGTCTTATTCTCTGACATTCTAAGCGCTCCTTTTAGACAAAACAATAGAACCTACAAAAGCAATTAGCAAAAGAACTGAAACCAATTCAAAAGCTAATAATTGTTCGGATAAAAGTATTTCACCGATTCTTTCTAAATTAGGTAAAACAGCAGCTTTTGTTCTTCCAATGTTTACGTAATCAACCAGCCCTTGCAATCTAGAAGGTGGATAAGGAGGAGACACCGTCAGAGCAGAAGTCAAACCAACAAAAGAGTAGGACATAAAAACAAAAGTTATGAAAGGGATTATAAATGCAAAGGTTTTTTTAAAATATTTGACAAAGGGGTTTGGGTAAGAAGGTTTTTGTTCTTGAGCATCATCCATTGTTCCAGAAAGCAACATAATTGCAAAAATGACTACCAAGGTGATTCCAACTGCATATATGAGAATTTGCGAAGCTGCAACTAATTCGGCACCAAGAGCAAAATAAACTAAAGCTAAAGCGCAAAAACAACCAATTAGTAAAAAGCCAGAACGAACTAGATTCTTTTGTAAGACAACTGCTAATGCAGTTATAAAAACCAATGAACCGAGAATAAAAAATATTGGATCTTCAAGAACTTGCTTTTTAAGGAGTTCAGTTACGCTAAAAAAAATACTTTGATTATCCATTAACTCAATGATCTTTCCCGGATTCACCTATTAACATAAGTTTTTGTCTAGTATAACCTTTCTTCACATTTCCTTGAACCCCATTCAAAGGAATATTCTCAATTTCATCCATATAACGAAGAAGTAATGATCTTCTACTAACTAAATTTGCTTCTTCCAATAAAAGAATTGATCTAAGAAAGGAATAGACTGCTAGGTCCGCAGCAGTAAACTCATTCCCTAAAATGAATTTAAAACCTTTTGCGTGTGAAGCTTCAAGCTTGTCACAAATAATTGGCAATAAGTCCTCGTCAAATCTTTTATATGCATTTTCTAATGCGTGCTTTATGCTAGGGAAATTAGATGCGTATTGAATAACTTTATTTTTTCTATAAAGTTTAATTTTTATGTTCTTTATGAAATTTTTATCTCCTTCTAGCCATTTGCGAGAAGCCTTTCTAAAGTTCTTATCATTTAAAAACAATAATGACATATAGGCATTTCCAAAACATTCATCAATCCAGTCTTCGAGCATGTTAATTTCATTATTGAAAGATAAATCCTCCGGATGACAAAGAGTTTGCAACGGATAATTTGAATCAAGAAACTTGATTATTTTGCTTGAGTCAGAAAGCCAATTTTCATCAACGCCATTTTTGTATTGAACTCTTAAAAAAGGTACTGAAAGACTACTGACATTTGCTTTCAAGGTGTTTATTTGATCATCAATAGGAGATATATAATGAATAGAAAACTCTAAATCACTGTAGGCTAAAAGCTTGTACTCGAATGCCAATTGTACTTTTAGCGTATGAGGGGAAAAATCCCAAGTTATGAGTTCGAATGCGTTGGTTGGATATCTCATAGTTACTCTTATTGTCGTTACGTCAACTGCTGCATCTATATCACTCGGTCTTTCAAGAGTTGCAGACATATTACTTTGTTATCCCCCTATTAATTGAACTTGCTGATTTCTTGAATTAACATGTACTACCCTTGGCCTGAAATTCAAAGACTCCTCTTTGGTCAACTGACAATAACTGATTATTATTGCCAAATCACCTTTCTTGCATAGATGAGCTGCGGCCCCATTAACCTGAATTGTTCCACTCCCAGGTTCTCCTTCAATCGCATAAGTTATAAACCTACTACCGTTATCAATATCCAAGACGTGCACTTGTTCGTAGGGTTGAATTCCCGCTGCCCTCAATAAATCTGAGTCCACCGTAATACTACCTTCATAATCCAAGTTAACTGAGGTAACAGTCACTCTGTGTATTTTCGCTTGGCAAAAGGTTTTTAACATTTCAATGCATATACCTTAATATCAATATTAACTTAATTAACACTATTAGACCAGTGTTAAACTGAAGGCGTATGATTATAAAACAGAAGTTGAGACTTTTTGAATATAAACTTTGAAGAAAATCAAAGTATGAGAATTAAGTTATTTGGGATTTTACAATACTACTGATTTGAGTATCCATTGAAGATTGATAATAAAAAGTTAGCATCGATTAAACAATCAAAAAAGTTTCTTTCTCAACTTAATGATTTAGCATTAATTGATTTAATAGAAGATTTGTTCGGTTTATGGTTTTGTAAATTGGATGAAAATTTTATCGATCAATTTAGTGAATTAATCGGTTTAAAGTACGATCAATTACAGGTTAATCTACAATACTTTTCCAAGGTAAAAAGAAAAGAATTACTTGAGATACAGGGTTTGCTTCGTAATTCATATCGATCGTCAAATAATGAATTGAATTTGTTTTTTGGGGCAAGCACTATACCAATTACCCCTTTTACTGAAATCTTATATTCGTTACTTCTTAAAACTCCTATTATTTGTCGTATTCCAGAGAATTACTCATTAGATTTCTATAAATATTTTTACGACAAAATTCCACAAGAACTAACTGATACTGTTAGTTTTACCACTTGGCCTAGTAATGACGATGAAACAACGCAAAGTTTTATGGATCTTGCTGATTGCATAATTTTGCACGGCTCTGACCAAACTGTAAGCGATTTATCAAAGTATGCCAAAGGAAAAACTTTTCTCGGTTTTGGTCATAAAGCGAGTTTTGCTTTAATGAAAAAAAACAATAATAAAAACCAGTTAAAAGAACAAATGAGAAAACTGGCATCCGACATATACTCATTTAACCAGCTGGGTTGCCTTTCTCCACAATGCGTCTACTTGATAGACTTTGATGATAATGAAACTCTTTACTTCGCAAATCATCTATCTCAAAGCCTAAAGAAAAAAGCTTTCGATTTAACATCATCCATATCATTTTCTAAACAATCATTTTTTGAAGAAGTTAGCTTGAAAAAAGAAATAAGAATTATTGATGATTTAGTGATTATTGATAATTCAACAAAGACTTCAAATTTTATTAGTGAATTTGACTATAGTTTTGGCTATGGAACTATATGGGTTAAGTCAATTAACTCAATAAATGAATTATTTTTTAGCACAGAGAAATTAAAAGAACGAATTGCTTGTATTGGAACTAACTTATCAAAAGGGGAAATTGATAACTTGGCAAAGTCTTTCCCTCTAAGCAGAATTTGTGAGGTTGGTGAAATGCAAAACCCAAGCCTATATTGGCTACAAAAACCCACAAAAATTATCAAAGCTAAAAACAAGCTCTTTAGCAAGCAAAGTTGATTGTTGCTATCTTGGTTTTATGAAAATTGATAGACAGACAATAAGCAAAAGAATTAAAAAATTTACAAATCTCATGGAAGTCAATTCTGCCGCTTTATTTTTGTCGGCAGAGCAGATTCATCGCAATTCTGATGTAGAGCATAGATTTAGACAAGATAGCAGCTTTTGGTATTTAACTGGTTTTAATGAAGCGGACTCAGCTCTATTAATTATTAAGACTAAAAAAGAAATATCCACAATAATTTTTGCAAGACCTAAAGACAAAGAAAAAGAGGTGTGGACAGGCAAAAGGGTTGGGCCAGATCAGCTAAAAAAACAAACAGGGTTCAAAGAAAGTTATGAGTACAAGGAACTAGAAACTCAGCTAGAGAAAAAGATAGGAGGATTATCTCACTTCTACTTTGAATTCTCTGGATATAACTATGTTTTACTTCGTAGCAAAATTTTAGAAATTATTAAAAATAAAAGAATACAAAATATTAGTAGTACACAAAATTTAATTGGTGAATTACGTTTAATTAAAGAAGACAACGAAATTGAGCTGATGAAAAAGGCTGCTAAGATATCGGCTGAAGCACACGAAATAGCTTTGAGAAAGACAAAAGCTGGAATGTATGAATTTCAGATTGAAGCTTTAATTGAAGGTCACTTTAGAGAAAACGGTGCTAATTGGGCTTATCCATCAATAGTAGCTGGTGGAAATAATGCAACTATTCTTCACTATGTAAACAACGATCAAAAACTACATAAAGGTGACTTGCTTCTCATAGACGCTGGTTGTGAATATGAATATTACGCGTCTGATATTACAAGAACATTCCCTATTGAAAGTAAATTCACAAAGCCTCAGGAAAAAATTTACGGATTAGTTCTCAAAGCTCAACAAAAAGCAATTGAGCAAGCACACTTAAAAAATGTAAGCTTTGAATCAGTCCATTTAAAAGCCCTTGAGACTTTATGTACCGGTTTAATTGATATGGGCTTATTAAAAGGTAATTTAAAATCCGTTCTTCAAAAACTAACTTATAGAAAATTTTATATGCATAAAACAAGTCATTGGTTGGGTTTGGATGTTCACGATGTTGGCAGCTATCAAGAGCCTAATTCAGAAGGTAATTCTAGGATCTTGAAACCCGGTATGGTCATAACTATTGAACCCGGACTATATTTTGACCCAGAAGATATTTCAATCCCTCAAGAGTTTCGTGGAATCGGAGTTAGGATAGAAGATGACATTTTGATAACAAAAAATGGTGCTGAAATATTAACAGCTAAAGCTAGCAAATAAATTTTCAATTAATACCTAAGTTCTTTTTCTCCCAATTCCATGAATCTAAGACTATTTTGTCCAATGAATTGAACCTGGGAATCCAACCCAAAACTCTTTCGATCTTTTCTGTCTTTGCAGTCAAAGCTACTGGATCACCTTCCCTTGGAGAAGACTCAACGACATCAAAGTTTACACCACTAATCTTCTTTACACTCTGTATAACTTCTTTCACGCTATGTCCTTCTCCGTAACCAACATTTAAAATTATTGATGGTTTACCAGCATTTTGATACTCAAGTGCCTTGAGGTGTGCATCAGCCAAATCTTCAACGTGAATATAATCTCTTATACAAGTTCCATCTGGTGTATCCAAATCAGTTCCAAAAATTTCAATATTCTTTCTTTGTTTAGCTGCCGCCTCACAGCATGCTTTTATTAACAAAGTACATTTGTCTCTCTTCAATCCAATCCTAGACTGTGGATCCGCTCCAGCTACATTAAAGTAACGAAGAATAACATAGTTTAAATCATAAGCTTTCGCACAATCAACCAACATCTTTTCGCTCATCATTTTCGATGCACCGTAAGGATTAATTGGCACCAAAGGTGTATCTTCTTCTGCAACACCCGATTGAGGTGTACCATAAACGGCTGCAGTACTCGAAAAAAGAAACTTTTTAACCTTATTATCCAAACAAGCCTTTATTAAATTGAGTGTATTTTTTGTGTTATTAGAATAATATTTGAGCGGATCTACAACTGACTCTTCTACAACCCTGGATGCCGCACAATGAATGACTGATTCAATATTATTTTGAGAAAAAACTTCATCTAGGAAATAAGTATCAGACAGGTCCCCAACGATAAGCTTTTCAGCATGAATGAGCATTTCACGAAAGCCGGTTGATAAGTTATCTAAAACTATTACTTTATATCCATTTTCACTTAGTCTTTTTACTATGTGACTTCCCACATATCCACAACCACCGGTAACTAAAACATTCATTAAATTTTATATAAGTAATAAATAATATAGAGACTATTAACAGTAATAAAAAATCTCAGGTTAAAGCAAGTCTTTCTTGATTTTCTTCATCGGAAATTCCAGCTGGATAATTACCATTAAAACAAGCTGTACAAAAGCTTGCTGGATCACTGTTAGTTATATCTAATAAATCCTCTAAGTTTAAATAAGCTAAACTGTCGGCGCCAAGTTCCTTCCTTATTTCTTCAATATCTAATTTCATTCTTCTTGCAATCAGTTCATTATCTTTCATAGCAATTCCATAGTAGCAACCCCATGCAATAGGAGGAGAACTAATTCTCATATGTACTTCTTTCGCGCCTGCTTGTTTTAACAGTTTTACTAATTGTCTGGGGGTGTTACCTCTAACAACGGAATCATCAATGAGAACAACTGACTTATTCTTTATAATTTTTGGCAACGGGTTGAGTTTGATTTTTATTCCAAGTTGCCTGGTTGATTGAGAAGGTTGAATAAAAGTTCTTCCGATATATCTATTTTTAACCAAGCCATTGGTGAACGGCAAACCAGATTGCGTTGCAAAGCCTATTGCTGCCGGGGTTCCAGAGTCTGGTACGCCTATAACAATATCCGCATTGGAAGGAGGTGGTGAATTAATCGCTAATCTTTTACCCAATTCTTCTCTGTATGAAGAAATCTGAACATCCCTTATTTCGCTGTCTGGTCTCATAAAGTAGACCATTTCAAATAAGCAAAGTTTTTGTTCTCGGTTGGATAGAAATGTAGATTTGATTTCCAGATCTTCATTTATGAGAATTACTTCTCCAGGACTTAGCTCCCTAATGAATTCAGCCCCAACAATATCCAACGCACAACTCTCTGATGCAATGATGTAGCCACTTATCACATCATCATCTTTTATTGCACCCAAACACAAAGGTCTTAAGCCGTTTGGATCTTTTACACCAATGAGGTATTTTCCACCTAAACTAATACCCAGAGAAAAGGCTCCTTTAGCTTTGCTTAAGGAATCTTTTAAAGCGGAAAGAACAACGTCTTCTGTATCAGAATCAATTGAGTTGTCCAACAAATGAATCAATAACTCACTGTCCGAGGTAGTAAATAATTCGGTTCCTTTAGAAGTTAATTCTTTTTTTAAAGCTGAAGAGTTGACGAGATTTCCATTATGAGCTAGAGCAATGGTCTTAAAGATTTTAGATTGAAGAACAATCGGCTGAGCATTACAAATTTCAGATTCACCAGTTGTTGAATATCGAACGTGTCCAAGAGATAAATGTCCCTTCAACGAATCTAATTTATTTTGATCGAAAATCTGACCAACTAAACCCATGTTTCTAACTATTGAGGAACTACTATCACCTTTGAAAGATATTATTCCAGCTGATTCTTGCCCCCTATGTTGAAGCGCATGTAGGCTTAAATAGGCGAGATATGATGATTCATTCGGAGATTCTGACTTACGCAAGATAACTCCTGCGATACCACAAGCTTCTTTCAAACCAGACATTATCTAGAGCGCCCCCATAATAACTTTTTGCTCAATACTTTATAAAAATTGTTTTCCGTGCTTTCAGATCTAATAAGTTTAGTTGAGTATTCTGACTTTTTAATTAAAACACTATCTTCAGGTTCTAGAAGAAACGTTTCTTGTCCATCAGCTTGAACAGTAATCAAAGACTGTTTACGGTTTCTAGGCGTAATCGTAATTGTGAGTGATGAAGTATCAGCTATTATTAAAGGTCTACTGGTTAAACTATGAGCACATATCGGAATCACACCGATCCCTTGAATACTGGGATCTAATACTGCCCCCCCAGCAGCCAGAGAATAAGCAGTAGATCCAGTTGGGGTGCAAACAATAACCCCATCCGCCATGTATTCAGCAATTTCACTTCCATCTACCTCTAAATTAATCTTTAGAATATGCGATCTTGAGCTTCTTGATATCACGATATCATTCAAAGCTAGAAGCGAGCTGCTTTGAACATTTTCATAAGATTCATCAGGTTTTCTCAGAATCTCCCCTTGAATCATGGTTCTGATATCAGATTGATATCTACCCTGAAGAATATTTGTAAGAAATTCCTTTATATCAACCGGATTATTAGCTTCTGTGAGGAAACCTAAATGCCCAACATTTATACCCAAAACGGGAGTGCCATGTTGAGAAAATTTTCTCGCAGCAGTGAGAAGTGTACCATCGCCTCCAAAAACAATCACTAACTCAATATCCTTCAGTTGTTTCGGAACCAAACTGAATGGTTCAATCATACTCAAAGGTAGTTTTATATTCTCAATTTCTAATTCGTTGAGAACATTTTCATATTTATTCAAAAGATCAAGACTGGCCTGTCTATGAGAGTTATAAGCCAGACATATTTTTTTAAATTGCAAAATATTTGCCTTTATCTAATCATTCTTAGCGAATTTGTCTTTAAATTATAGATTATTATTCTGAAGACATTAAAAGCTATAGAAAATAAGGAATTCAGAATCGAGTCTAAAATTACTTGTCATAAACTCTCTCGTAAAAATCCATCCAAGATACAAGTACAGTATGAGGGAGAGTTAATGAAGAGATAAATATTAAGAATATCTGTAATGGGTGCTTTTGGAAATCAGGGAAAAGAGGGTAAAGAAAAAACAAAAAAAGCATGGCAAGACTTAAAGTTGGCAAGGCTTTATATAAATATTTGCAGTGTGTCTTAAAAAAACCATTCTTTTCTAAAGCTTGACGAAATTCATCATTTATCAGGAATAATCTCATTAAGTGACGTAATGAATGCCAGAAGAATAAATAGAATGATATTGAAAGAATAGGCTTTACTAAAATGAAAAGAGCTATGAGGATGAAAGTCTCAAAACAATCCTGAATAAAAGTTAATTGCATCCTTTCATTCAAAGCTAAGAAAAGGTTTAATAAGATATATGCAGCTATTAGGCTGAAGTATATCAGCGAGAAAGCTTCTATATTTTTTTCAAAAGACTTGAAGTAAGATTCCATAGAAAACTCATTAAAAAGTTTTGCAAAGCCTTGTGGATAAAAAATTAGAGGAATGAAAAGCGGTATTGATCCTTTTATGAAGATGGTAAAGAAACTTAAAAATTCATTTTTGAAATAGCTCAATCTCAAAAATCTTTTTAGAGAATAGAATTCCGTTTGACCAAAATGGAAAAGAGTAATCAGTATGAAAGTTAAAAAAGCGATTTCTTTTTTTACAAACCACAAAAAAACATTTGAGAAAAACAAGCCAATATAAACAATCAAAATAATCGTCATTGGAAATATCTTTACTCTTTGATGAGTCAAGTCAAAAGGAATAAAATGATCGATTGCTCCGTGCGGAATACCTATTAAAGCTCCAACTACAGTAAAAAAAATTAATATATAGAAATTGAGCTCAATCAGATTTAACAAGCTGAGAGAAACAATTAAAAGAGCGGCTATCCATGAAGGTAAAAAGACATATTTGAACTCTTTATTTTGATGATTTTTCAATATCTTTAATCCTAATCCTTCAAAGGCATCTGAAGTTTTGTAATTAGCGAGTAACCTTGAATAATAAGCAAATTAGTTAATAAGAAGAAAATAAGTTCTTCTATTGGTAATCCTCCGATTTTTAAACCGGTACTAAATTCAGTTGAAATCAGCCATATTTTATTTCCAATCGCAATCCCATCCGCAATACACAAATACACCGTTGATATTGTGATTGCTAGAAAAAATTTTTTAAGCTTTACAAATAGATTCTCAGGCATGAATAACCACTGAAAAGCCAGGATAGGACAGGCCCAAGCCAGAATAATCCCTAAATAGAAGGTATTACTTTCTCTCAAGCAAATAAAACCTACTAAAGACAAAAATGAGAATAAAACAACTGCTAAAACCTTTAACCACTTTGAGTCCGAAAGTTTATTTTTATTAGGTTTATTTTTGTCTGATTGTGGAAACTTTGTTAATAAAAAACGGAATACTAATGATGAAATGAATACTTGAACCACCATAAAGAAAAGCTCCTCGAATGGAATGTTTCCAACAGTACCTACTACATTTGCCCTTGAGTAAGTCCAAACAGTCTTTTCTATCAAAAATGAATCCCAGGGTATGGTGTAAGAAACCGCAATTACTGTTAAAACTAAAATTTGGAATAGCTCTTTGAGCTTAGGCTTATTAACAAAAAGCAGCAAAATTAATAAAGGTATCGTAAAAATTTGATGGAACATCAAATAAGTCATAGAATTCAAATTCCCCAATATTAATTTCTATACACATTAGACGATAGAAAATCCGAATGGTTCTTAGCAGTTGTTAAAACAAAAGATTAAGACAAAATCATTGAGCTTTTGAAAGTTTCCACCAAGGTATTGAGGGAGAAGAATGGTGTTCCACGTGATAACAAAAGTTATAACAACATAAGAAAGATAGAAATGGCGGTAGATTTAAGCTTCTAGTATTGAAGGGATTACCGTAGCCTAACGGTGATTTTTTGTGAGTCAAGTAAGTACCGAAATAAAATAGTTGAAGTGTACTGAGAAAAGAAGGTAAAGCCCAGAAAACAAGAAGTTTTGTTATTGAAATATTAAAGAGTAATATCCAAATTTGAGATAGCAAAATTAACTTGAGAATTTGAGCGGGTTTCAAATATCTTTGCATGAAGACGCAATACCAAGCCCAAAAGTGCTTTCCCGCAGCAAAGTCTGGATCGTATGATGTTACTGGATTATTATGATGTTGAGAATGCTTTTCTCTTAAAGCCGAATAATCAAACAATGCATAAAGAAAAACACAAATCTTACCGACTATAGAATTGATGTTTTTGAATTTAGGGCTAATGGTTCCATGCATCGCATCGTGAGCAGTAATAAAAAGCCCAGTGTATAGAAAAGCAGATAAACACACCCTAAATAGAATCTCGAGAAAATCTACCCAAGACTGAATATTGAATGAAGTAAAAAACAAATTATTTATCAGCAATATTAGCCAAAGTGTAATTATTAAAATGGCAATTAGCAAACCCATTTTCAATATTGAGCATTAACATATTAATTGTAAGCTTAATGAGTAAAATTCTTGGAATTATTGAGGGATTACATAATATTCTTGGGGACTTTTAGAGAAAAGGCTGGATAGCTAATTGAAGGGTCAACCAACGCTTTCCTCAAGTTACTCAACATTTACTTCTTGGGAAATATATAGGTAAAGATTCACTCAAACGCAATTTGAGATGTTTTTTTGTAGATAACATTACATAAAGATATCTTTGAATAGTGGGTTTGAGTTTAATGCGCTAGTTAACAACATTAAACTAAGAGGTCACAATGGAGCTTACACTTCAACCGGGAGATGTTATTGGTTTTACATTTTTCACTGGTTACATGTCTATGATGGCAGCGTCAATTTTCTTTTTTTTAGAGAGAGAAAGAGTTGATGATAAATGGAAAACATCCTTATTGGTTTCGGGATTAATTACTTTTATAGCGGCTGTTCACTATTTTTATATGAGAGGAGTCTGGCTTGAAACTCAAAAATCACCAACCGAGTTTCGCTATATAGACTGGATATTAACGGTGCCCTTAATGTGCGCTGAATTTTATCTACTTTTACAAGCTGCTGGAGCCAAAATCGGAATGTTGTGGAGATTAATTGCAGCATCTTTATTCATGCTAATTACTGGATACATAGGTGAAGGTATTTACCCTGAACAGACAATTCTCTGGGGATTCATATCTACAATTGGATGGGCCTATATAATTTACGAGATATTCGCCGGGGAAGCGAAAAAAGTTGCATCAGAATCAAACGACAAAAATGTTAAGACCGCATTCAATATTTTAAGAGGTTTTGTATTCATAGGTTGGGCAATTTATCCAATTGGTTACATGTTGATGCCTGGAAACTTCTTAGAGTTTCTCAATCCACATATTAATATGAACTTGATTTACAACATTGGTGATGCTGTTAATAAGATTGGATTTGGGCTAGTTATATACGTAATGGCTATTCAAAGTACCTTAGAATCCAGAAAAGGTTAAGAGTAAACGAGTCTGTCAAGAGAAGTGTGTAAAAGAGAAAGGAAATCTATCATGAAAATGAATAGCAAACCAGTTGAGAGCAGATTTCCAGTTAGGAATGGGCATGGTCCATTTGTTGGAAATTTTCTGAATAGCTAAATACATTATTTTGTAGACGGACTCATCATTAGGGAAAA
>JAAUYI010160941.1_pt1 | contig 27311 bp, 19 predicted proteins | sample 7278041 | NCBI WGS metagenome assembly JAAUYI01 (sample SAMN14350216, study PRJNA611818) | marine sediment metagenome | isolation source: surface marine sediment (0.6m) | place: French Polynesia: Moorea | collected 2018-08
AAATCCAATCCCAGTGGCTAATGATGATAATGCTGGGGTTAACCCTGGGGAATCAGTTACCATTGATGTCCTGAATAATGACATTGATGGTGATGGAAATCTGGAACCATCTAGCATCATCGTTGACACTAACCCCACAGAAGGTACAGTCACTGTCAATGCCGATGGCACCATTACCTACACACACACAGGAGGGGGTAGCGATAGTGATAGCTTTACCTATACAGTAGGGGATAATGATGGAAACACTTCTAATATCGCCACCGTTAACCTCAGCATTCAAGCCAATCAAGCCCCAGTAGCTAATCATGATAGCGCAACCCTTCAGCTTGGGCAATCAGTCACCATTAATGTTCTAGCAAATGACAGCGACAGCGATGGCACCCTCAACCCATCCAGCATCATTATTCATACTAACCCAACTCAGGGTACAATCAGCCTCAATACCGATGGCACCATTACCTACACCCACACAGGAGGAAATACTGGCACTGACAACTTCACTTATACAGTAGCAGATAATCAGGGACAATTTTCTGATATTGCCAATGTTAACCTCTCTATACTTGAAACACTAGAAGCCCCTCAAATTGACATTTGGTATGGATTGGATCAAACATTTGGTCACATTGGTGAACCACAAAAATGGATAAATATTCTTGGTAATGTATATGATTCCGATGGTGTTGCTTCCTTATCTTATTCATTAAATAATAATTCTCCAGTCACTCTCTCAATCGGATCAGATACCAGAAGACTACATAATAACGGTGATTTCAACATCGATATTGACTATGCTGATTTAAATCCTTCATCAGTGGATGATGTCGTTGTAGTTACTGCTGTTGACACCCTGGGAAACACTTCTACTCAAACAGTAACAATTAATTATGAATCAGGAAATGTATGGCCAGAACAGTATTCAGTAGATTGGAATACTGTCACAGATATTCAAGATGTAGGACAAGTCATAGATGGTTTCTGGGGTTTGGAGGGAGATAGTGTTCGTATACTCCAGCCTGGATACGACCGTTTGCTTGGTATTGGTGATATTTCTTGGGACGATTATCAAGTAACAGTTCCCATTACAATCCATGACAAATTTTTTCATGAACGTGATGGTAACGGTATTGGCATTCTGATGCGCTGGACTGGACACACCGATCAACCCAATTATGTTAGCAATTGGCAGCCTAAAAGTGGCTGGCAGCCTCTAGGTGCTATTGGTTGGTATCGTAATGATAATTTGCAAATTTTAGGACAACAATCATTAGCATCCAGCACCAAAGACCTGAATGTAGGACTAACTTACAACTTTAAAATGCAGGTCGAGACAAATGACATCGGAGGAGTGTATAGTCTCAAAGTATGGGAACAAGGAAATAGCGAGCCTATACAGTGGGATGCGCAGCTTCAGGAAACATCTTCCGGTACCCAGTTAGGTTCCCTAGCTCTTCTTGCTCATTACTACGATGCTAGTTTCGGTGATGTTACAGTAACCCCCATTTTTACAGGAAACAACACCATTATTGGTACAGAAAATAATAATAATTTGATAGGTGTTGATACCCATGAAACAAATCCAGGAAGCGATGAGGTAGATACATTAACAGGGCTTGCAGGTGCTGATATTTTTGTCCTAGGAGATGATGCCCAGGTTTATTACGATGATGGAATGAACGATTATGCTTTGATTACTGATTTTAGCTTTGCTCAACAGGACATCATCCTACTTCATGGAAATGCAACCGATTATCAACTGGGAACTTCTCCCCAGGGTTTACCAAATGGAACAGCTATTTTCCTGAAGACTACTAATGAAGATGAGTTAATTGCCATTGTTGAAAATACTACTGAAATGGATTTGAATAGCTCCTCTTTTAGTTATACCTAATTCCCGCAGTAGTTTCTGTGCTGCTTTCAAGAAACAGTCTTAACAGGAAACAGGAAACAGGGAATTCGTAACTGGTTTCTAGGCTCTACCTGGAAACCCATACCAGGATAACTGGTTTCTAACTGGTCTAACTGGTTTCTAGGTTCTACCTGGAAACCCATACCAGGAGGCTCTGCCTCCTTTTCTAGGTTCTACCTGGAAACCTATACCAGGATAACTGGTTTCTAACTGGTTTCTAGGTTCTACCTGGAAACCCATACCAGGAGGCTCTGCCTCCTTTAAATCTGGAGGCAGAGCCTCCTGATATGCATTACAAGGTAGAACCTTGTAACGAGGGAACGAGGGAAGGAGGGAAACGAGGGGACGAGGGAGGCTCTGTCTGCGTAAATGGATTACAAGGTAGAACCTTGTAACGAGGGAACGAGGGAAGCTTGTCATTCGTCTTGGTGTCTTAGTGGTAAAAAATATTTTCAACTACCTAAAACCAAGAATGAGTGGTGATTCACAAAAAATTTTGCGAAAATAAACTTATGCAGAGTGTAGTTGTTAATGCTGTACTGTAAACACCTGACATCAAAGCGATTAACATTTCTTGCAATTCAAACACCAACATTTAGGAGAAAATAATCATGCAACCAATTCGCCAAGGTGACGTGATTTTACTACCTATGCAGCAAGTCATTGCAGCAGCAAGTAAGCCTTTACCACACCTTACCCTAGCAGAAGGAGAAGTCACAGGACACAAACACCGCATTAGCGATGGACAAGCACAACTGTACGAAAAAGATGGTACTCTTTATCTCAAGGTGCTATCCCAAACAGCAACTCTAACCCACGAGGAACACAAGGCAGTGCAAATTCCCCAAGGTAGCTGGATGGTACGCATTCAGCGGGAATATGAGCCTGAGGGCTGGCGTTATGTCGCAGATTAGTCACCTGACACCGCAACAAGAAGCATTAATTTCCACCTACCGGGAGAAATGGCGAGATGTCGCTATTTCTACCCAACCAATAAACCGTCAGCAAGCTCAGATGGCGGTTGAAGCCCTGTATACTGCCGTTGATAAACCCAAGCCCGAGATTCTGTTTTTCGACGGTCCTGAGGCATTAGAGCAGTTGCTGAAGCAACATTCCTTGAAGGACTTAAGGCAGCAATTTGGGATGCCCGAGTTTTTCATGGTACCGATTGCCGGAAAAATCATCTCACCAGTACAAGAGGCGATTGAACCATCCCTGTGGCAGCAGTTGCAAGAGCAATTGATGGATCAACAGACACAGCAAGTGTTTCTTCAACGTCGCGTAGCTTTGACTGGATTATTGGGAGAAATAAATACTTCCGATTCTGACACTGCACAAATCCTGGCACAAATTCCCCAAGACTTGCTAGCAATGTTGTGGGAAAATCAACAGCGGCAATGGCGCTCTAATTTGCACAAGCAACCCGGTGGAGATATATTATTAGGGCTAGGAGATTGGTTTGGGCAACAGTGGCAACCCATAGGGCAACAGTTAGATAATATCTTCAAGCCGCTGGTACAACCGACTTTAGAGCAAATAGCAGCAACCTTGCAACCATTTCTGGTGGGAACAGGGGCTATCATCGCTGGTTTTGGTGTATTAATGCAATTTGCTCAAGATACTCCAGTTGCTCTGATTGACTTTTGTACTCAAGTTCTTGGCTGTAAGTATGATTCCCAACTGGGGAATGCCATCAAGGCTGTTACCCAAGAATGCGGTGACATTATTCCCTGCGAGAAAGTTTGTTTGGTAATTGAACGTCCCAGCAAACTGTTGCTAGATGAGCAAAATCGTCTCCACGGAGAAGGAGAACCAGCAATTGCTTACCCCGATGGTTACCAACAATATTTCTTTCATGGTGTCAATTTACCTCCAAAATACGCTGGTGTTCACCCCCATCAGTGGCAAGCAAGTTGGTTACTCACAGAAGAAAATGCTGAACTGCGACGTGCTTTAATTCAAGGTATTGGTTATGCACGTATTTGTCAGGAACTAGCTGCGGTGGAAATTGATTCTTGGCGGGAGTATACTTTGTTACGCATTGACCAAAATGTCGATATCGAGTCAATTTATCTGTTAAAAATGACTTGTCCCAGCACCGGATTTATCCATGCAACCCGAGTACCTCCCTCCATGGAATCTGCACGGGAAGCCATTCGCTGGGTAAATTGGGATGTCGATCCCCAAGAATTTGCGGTGGAAAGTTAGTAATGGGTAATGGGTAATGGGTAATGGGTAATGGGAAAAATCAATTAATAATTATCACCTACCCACCAATTCAAATATTCAGTGATTTGTCGGACTTGACATCAGGGAAGATAAAAAAATAAATTATCCGGTAGGGGCACGGCATCCACAATCTCTCAGTTTATAGAATAATTTTACCAACGCCGTGCCCTAATATTTTGGATATTTTGGCGTTGCTGATTAAGGGGATGATTTTGTCCAATTTGGAACGAATTTTCAAAGGTTTCAATCGCCAATTCATCCCGCATTTATCCAATGCCGATATTTTTTTAATTGGAAGTCCCTAATTTGTAGGAGTGGGATTACCCACCCCGCCCCTACAATAATTGAGATAAACTGGTAAAATGGTTGGTCTCCATCCTACAAATCTTTCCAAGTACTGTGGAAACTGTGGGGAATGACACTGGGTAATGCTAATCTGCAAATCGGTTCTGCGTCTAATCTGTCGGCATCAAATACCCAAACTTCGCTACTATGGGAGTTACCATCATAAATAACGGTTAAAATCCAACCTTGTTCCGGGTTTTCTGGATTAGGAGTATAAATGGCTTCAGAAGGATAACGATTTTCACCCAAGTCCGCTTCAGTCAGAGTTGCCGTTTGATGGTCAAAACGAGCGATCGCATTTAATATTTCTTTACTAATATCTGTACCTTGTCGAGATATAGATAAATAAGTATGTGGAGAAACTTTCCCTAGGTTTTGGGGTGGTACGATGGGAAACTCACAGTTTCTGTCTAAAATTGTCTCAATATTTGTAACTTTGGCAGTTTGGGGATTTAACTGTACTCGTGTCAGAGTACTTTTAGCTGCTGTATGAGTTTTCCCTGTGGGTACTTCTTCAAGAAACTGGTTAGTGGTAAAATCACTATAAGCAGCAATATCTACAACTACTGTACCGCTATCATCCACATAACCGTTAGCGAAATGCCACTGAAACCAAGGTTCTGTGTCACCACGACTGACTAGGGATAAGCTTTCTCTATCAAATACTAAAATCTGTGTTCCTAGCTGGGGTTTCCATTGCAGGGAATCACTATAACTACCAGTTCCCAGAATCACAGGAAACAGTTGTAACCGCAATGGAGGAGCAAAAAATACTAGATATTGTCCCGCTAGCACAAAATCATGAATCAGGGGTATACCGTCTAATTGGTGTTTAGCTTTTTGGACAATTTTACCCGTAAAATCACTCTTATACAGATTCAAACTGGCTTGACGTCCAATAGAAATACCAAAGTTAAAAATCTCGACCGTTTCTGGGTCAACCTTGGGATGGGCAGAATAGGACGCTTGTTTCTCCAATCCTCCTAAATCATCTAAACCATAGGTTTCCAAGGTTTGGAGATTTAAAGCATGGGGATTTCCACCTTCCCATAATGCTAACAGTTTATCAGATAATGCCAGCACCGAAGTATTAGCAGTATTCTTAATTGGCTTTAACCATTGATTCCAAATTGGTCCGGGTGCAGTCATGCCATAGTTGCCATAAAGCAGTTTACCTGCGACTGCTTCTTGTTGGTAACCAGCAGTTTGCACGTAGCGATACACTCCCGTTGCACCATCATTGGTAAAATGCACCGCCAAAACTGCACCATCCCCATCAAACCAATGTCCTACATGGATACCACCCCTTTCCAACCTTGCCGGACCGTTGCAGTATAGAGTACCCCGTAAACCTGGAGGTATACCTCCAGAGATAACTGATAGGGGAGTAAGGGGAAATTCTTGTCCCGGTTGAGCGATCGCACCTGCCCAACCTGGATTTATTGACTTTTTATCAATTTTATGCATATATGTAAAAAGCTTGCAAATAACCTCTTTACATTTTCCGGTTTGTTATACCAATTTCAAAAAAGACTACTACACATCAATTATTTTATCTGAATCTCTTGCCTGTTGCCCCCCCTAACCGAAGTGTAGCCTTCTTAAATGAAATTGGTATTACAAGCGTCAGAGGAATTATTCAGGCGTAACCACAAAATTTATGCAATGACATCCCAAGTTAAGAAAAGTATTGTCGGATTAACGGTGATTATTTGCTCATCTTTACTGGGCTGCACATCACAGGTACAAGGTAACGGTGACTCCCGTCCAGGAAATGTCATATTTATTCACCCCGATGGCACTAGTCCATCCCATTGGGGTGCAGCGCGGATGCTACATTATGGTCCGGATGGACGGCTAAACTGGGATAAGATGTCCCATCTTGGTGTCTACTTGGGACATATGAAAAATCAACTTACCGCTACTTCCAATGGGGGTGCGGTGACTCACGCTACAGGGATAAAGGTAAATGCAGACTCCTTTGGTTTGGATGAGAATGGTAAACCCTTGGTGGCAGCTTCTGGAAAACCAGAGACTATTATGGAATCAGCCATAGCTGCTGGAAAAGGAACGGCGATTATTAACTCTGGCATTATTCCCGAACCGGGGACGGGTGCCTTTGTTGCTAAAGCAGCTAATCGTCGCTTATTTGCAGATATTACTAAGCAAATCGTTGAGTCTGGGGTAGATGTGATTTTGGGTGGAGGAGAAATATTTTATCTTCCCAAAGGAACAGCAGGAAGACACGCTAGTGCAGAAGAAACTCAACGCACGGATGGAGTGAATTTAATTGAGTTGGCGAAAAGTAAGGGTTACACCGTAGTTTATACGCGAGATGAATTGTTGAAGTTATCTGCAAATACGAAGAAAATATTGGGAATTTTCGCCGCTACCGATACCTACAACGACGAAACAGAGGAGAACTTAAAAAAGCAAAATTTACCCCTCTATGTTCCTGGTGCACCTACTGTCAGCGAGATGTTGGATGCAGCTTTAAAGGTTGTTTCCCAAAATCCCCAGGGTTTCTTCGTGGTGTTGGAAGAAGAAGGCAGCGATAATTTCTGTAATTATAATAACGCCGCAGGTTGCATTGAAGCGGTGAAACGGGCTGATGATGCCGTTGGGGTGGCGATGAAGTTTATTGAGAGTAAACCCAACACTCTGTTAGTCACAGCCGCAGATAGCGATGCTGGAGGGTTGGAAGTTGTGGGAGATGTGAATTTACCCTCCCCAGTACCGGAAAGAAGTAAAAATGGTTCTCCCTGGGATGGTAAGGAGGGGACTAAAACTTTACCCTTCGTTTCGGCACCAGATAAACAAGGCAATCGCTTTGCTTTTGCTGTTGGTTGGACTAGTTTCGGGGATAATACTGGTTCAGTTGTGGCAAAAGCCCATGGTATGAATGCTGATAAGTTACCCACAACGGTGGATAATACTGATATTTATCGGTTGATGTATCAGACGTTGTTTACTCAAGAATTACCACGGGATTAGTATATTTGGATAGCACACATCTTCCACCTTGAAATACGCAAGAAAGATTTTGCACTGTCGGCTTATTTGTTAAGTTTTATTACACGTTTCTCAAATGGTATTTTTATGTCAAAAAGTTCGAGCATGAGAATCATTCTCATTTTGGCGCGGACGGAATTTCAGGGTTTACAGAGCCAAAATTTTCCCTTATAATAAGGTATCGGTGGGTTTACCCTGCGATTTTTTTTTATCATGATTTGTTGACATTGCCAAATCATCATTTCATTACATGTTGGTGGAGTTAGGAGTCGATAATTTTTTTGATGTGATATTGAGTCTGCTTAATCAACATTAGTTATTTATCGGCAACGCGCTGCCTTGCCTAGGCAAGTGTCGAAAATCCGTGCATGAAGCAACCAGGAAGTCCAAGAAGTGATTTTTGGGGCGTTGCTGAATCCCGCTATGAATCTCGAATAAAAACCTCACCCCGTCCTGCGGACACCCCTCTCCTTATTAAGGAGAGGGGAAGGGGGTGAGGTATATTTTGTAAATTCATATTCCAATTCAGCAACGCCATTTTTGGGAGAGCAACACATCATAATCTCTAATTTGGTATGTATAGCCGCACCCTTTTAGGGTGACGGTGCAAAATTGGGACATTTGTGTGATTTGTCTTTGTTACGTTATTGTTGCTGCACGCTAGTATAAGGATAATTAACAGGTTATATTCGTCCTTTTGTATACAGTGCTGTGTTAGATAAGCTAATTGAGGCGATCGCCAGTCCTATAATCAAAGACAAGTTTCAGCGTCATGAAACTGTTATCAAGTTATTGAAGCAATTTAACCTGGAACCGGAACATCCACCGGCTGATTTTAGTGGAGTTTACGCCTACGCTTTGGTAGAGTATGGTGTTGGGAAGCCTCTGCCATTTCTGCGACTGTTCCAGCAGGAAGTAATTAAAAAGGCGTTTCGCAAGGCTTTTGACCATAATAATCCTTCTATTTTGCTTTCCGAAGTGAATGATTTTGTGGAAGCTTATGCTTTGGGGGATGAAATCAAGGGTTTGCAAATTGACATCAAACGGGAAATTGCAGCGTTTTACATTGTCTTTTCGGAAGTTGCTAAACGTACTCGCAATCCTGCAGATACACTGATGAGTCAGCAAATCGGTTCGTTACATAAACGCATCGCCATTCTTCAAGCACAAATTGACAGATTACCAACCCTGGAAGGAATTCGCACAGAAATGGCACGGTTGGCGTTACCAGGGGATGTAGAGACGCGATATATCGCGTCTTCTGTGCCAGAAAATCAATGTCGTGCTATAGCCCTAGCGCAACAGATGCGGGGCTGGTTGGAAACTTTGGATTACCGCTTTGAAAAGCATGAGGTATGGGAAGAAAATTATTTTGAGTGGATTATCCAAATTCCAGTGCGACGTAGCCGATATGACAGGATTCTGGTGCGTGGAATTGAGGGGGAAATTGGGCTGAGTGATGTGATGGCTTTACGTCAGTCGGTGGAAGCGCAAGGGACGGATGAAGGCTGGTTGGTGACGACTAGACGGATTTCCAGGGCAGCGCGGGATGAGGTGGATAAACCGGAAAATCGCCATCTGGACTGTTATACTTTTGACGAACTCATCGACCAAGATGCGGATTTTAGCGATTATCTCGACTGGCTGGAGGGGGAAGTCAAAGGTCGGAAAATTGATACTAATTATGTGCCTCTTGCCTGTAAGAAGGAAGAATTTGACCCAGTTAGTAAGCGTCCCATAGGTGTGAGTCGCTACGATGAACGGGACGGTTGGATTGACGGTTATATTGATTTATGGGTAGATGACCCTGCAAAGGAGCATATTTCCATTTTAGGGGAATTTGGCACGGGTAAAACTTGGTTTGCCTTCAATTATGCTTGGACTGCGCTGCAACGCTATCGGGAAGCACAGAGACGGGGTATTGAACGTCCCCGACTTCCTTTGGTAATTACTTTGCGGGACTATGCCAAAGCATTGAATGTGGAGAATGTATTGGCGGGTTTCTTTTTTACCCAGCACAATATCCGTTTAACTAGCGAGGTATTTGACCAGCTGAACCGCATGGGGAAACTACTGCTAATTTTCGATGGTTTTGACGAAATGGCAGCGCGGGTAGACCGTCAAGAAATGATTAATAACTTTTGGGAACTGGCAAAGGTAGTGGTTCCCGGTGCCAAGGTGATTCTAACTTGTCGTACCGAACATTTTCCGGATGCACAGCAAGGAAGGGCTTTGTTAAATGCCGAATTGCAGGCATCTACCGCCAATTTGACGGGGGAAACACCCCAGTTTGAAGTGTTGGAACTGGAGAAGTTTAACGAGGAGCAAATTCGCCAAGTTTTGTCCTTCCAGGCAGAGTCTACCACAGTTGAGCGGGTGATGGGCAATCGGCAACTGTTGGACTTGGCACGTCGTCCGGTGATGACTGAGTTGATTTTGGAAGCTTTACCGGATATTGAAGCGGGTAAACCAGTGGATATGTCGCGAGTGTATTTGTATGCGGTGCGACGGAAGATGGAGAGGGATATTAAAGCGGAACGTACCTTTACTTCTCTAGCGGATAAGCTGTACTTTTTGTGTGAGTTGTCCTGGGAAATGCTGTTAACTGACCAGTTAAGTTTAAATTATCGGCTATTTCCAGATAGAATTCGCCGGTTGTTTGGTTCCGTGGTGCAGGAACAAAAAGACTTAGACCACTGGCATTATGACATGATGGGGCAAACTATGCTGATCCGCAATGCTGAAGGAGATTATACTCCCGCGCATCGGTCGCTGTTGGAGTTTTTTGTAGCGTATAAGTTTGCGGCAGAGTTGGGGGTATTAGCTGATGATTTTACAGAATTAGCCCAAGGACAATTTTTTTTGGATAAAACTATAGCGCTAGAGTTTTACACTTGGTCTAGTTATTTTGCCAATATTGCGGTGATTCCTGGGTTGCAAGGGTTTGTCAGGGAGTCGCTAGAGGTGTTGCGCGAGAGTTTCGGTAAAGCACCACTGACAAAAGCGGTGATCGATTTGATGAGGGGAATGGTAGGCGATCGCCAATCCCTTGTGGATGTGATTGAGGAAACGCGGGGGAGAAGTTCCGATGAGGTTGGTTATGTTGGCGGAAATGCGGCAACTTTAGCGGTGCAGATGAATAAGAGTGCGTTGGAGGGGAGAGATTTTAGTAGTGCGTTGATTAAAGGGGCGGATTTTAGTGGTGCGAGTTTGCGGGATGTGAATTTTGCTGGGGCGAATTTGACTGATTGTGTTTTTACGAAAGTCTTCGGTACTATTTGGTCAGTGGCGTTTAGTCCTGATGGCAAACTGTTTGCTACGGGTGATAGTAATGGTTTGGTTAGCTTGTGGGAAGCCACTGGTAGAAGAGAAATTTTGACCTTTAAAGGACACACCAGTTGGGTAATGTCTGTCGCCTTCAGTCCTGATGGTCAAACCCTTGCCAGTTGTAGTAATGACCAAACGGTGCGATTGTGGAATATCAGCAGTGGTGAATGCTTCCACACCTTGCAGGGGCACACCAATAGGGTACGTTCCATCGCCTTTAGTCCTGATGGTCAAATCCTTGCCAGTGGTAGTGAAGACCAAACAGTACGACTGTGGGATATCAGCAGCAAAAAATGCTTCCACACCTTGCAGGGGCATACCAATAGGGTACGTTCCGTCACCTTTAGTCCTGATGGTCAAATCCTTGCCAGTGGTAGTGAAGACCAAACAGTGCGACTGTGGGATATCAACAGTGGTGAATGTTTCCACACCTTGCAGGGGCATACCAATAGGGTATATTCCGTCGCTTTTAGTCCAGATGGGCAAACTCTTGCCAGTGGTAGTGTTGACCAAACAGTGCGGTTGTGGGATATAAGCAGTGGTGAATGCTTCCACATCTTGCAGGGGCATACCAATAGGATATATTCCGTCGCTTTCAGTCCAGATGGGCAAACTCTTGCCAGTGGTAGTGCTGACCAAACGGTGCGATTGTGGGATATCAACAGTGGCGAATGCCTCTACACCTTGCAGGGGCATACCCATTGGGTACGTTCTGTCGCCTTTAGTACCGATGCTCAAACTCTTGCCAGTGGTAGTGACGACCAAACGGTACGGCTGTGGAATATCAACAGTGGTGAATGCTTCCACACCTTGCAGGGGCATACCAATTGGGTAGGTGGCATCGCCTTTAGTCCAGATGGGGCAACCCTTGTTAGTAGGAGTGGAGAGCAAACGGTGCGATTGTGGAATATCAACAGTGGCGAATGCTGCCACACCTTAAAGGGGCACACCAATTGGGTAGGTTATGTTGCCTTGAGTCCAGATGGGACGACCCTTGCTAGTGGTAATGATGACCAAACGGTGCGGCTGTGGAATATTAATAGTGGCGAATGTCTCTGTACATTGCAGGGGCACACCAATTGGGTAGGTTCCGTCAGCTTTAGTCCAGATGGTCAAATTCTTGCCACTGGTAGTGATGACCAAACGGTGCGGCTGTGGAATATTAACAGTGGTGAATGTCTCTGTACATTGCAGGGGCACACAAGTTCGGTACGTTCCGTCACCTTCAGTCCAGATGGTCAAATTCTTGCCAGTGGTAGTGGAGATCAAACGGTGCGATTGTGGAATATTAACAGTGGTGAATGTCTCTGTACATTGCAGGGGCACACCAATAGGGTACGTTCCGTCGCCTTTAGTCCTGATGGTCAAATCCTTGCCAGTAGTAGTGATGACCAAACGGTGCGACTGCGGGATATCAGCAGTGGTGAATGCCTATACACTTTGCAGGGGCACACCAGAGGGATAAATTCAGTCGCCTTTAGTCTTAATGGTCAAATTCTTGCCAGTGGTAGTGAAGATGGCACAATAAAGCTTTGGGACATCAAAACAGGGGAATGTCTCAAAACCCTGATAAGCGACAAACCCTATGAACGCATGAACATCACAGGTGTGAAGGGTTTAACTGAAGCAGAAATTGCCACCCTCAAAGCATTAGGTGCGGTGGAAGATGGGGAAATGTAAAATTAAAAATAGCAGATCATCAAATTTTTCCGCACATGGAAATAATAAAAATATCAAAAGAAGGACAAGTAAGTATTCCCGAACAATTACGAAAATCTCATGGCTGGGAAACTGGTCAGGAATTAATAGTAATTGATACAGGTGACGGAATTCTTCTCAAACGGAAACAACCTTTTATAGAAACTACCTTGAATGAAGTCGCGGGTTGCTTAAAATATCAAGGCACAGCAAAATCTTTAGAGGAGATGGATGATGCTATCCGACAAGGTGTAGAGGAATCATGGCATGGTGGCAGTTGATACTAATATAATCGTGCGTCTATTAACTCAAGATGATGAACTACAGTATCAAAAAAGTCTAGAAATTTTCCAGACACAAACTATTTTTATCCCAGATACTGTCATTTTAGAAACTGAATGGGTGCTGAGGTTTGCCTATAAGTTCAAATCAGCTGAAATATGTGCAGCTTTCAGAAAACTTTTTGGTTTGTCAAATGTTCATTTAAGTAATCCTAACCTGGTTTCTCAAGTATTGCAATTGCATGAAGCAGGTTTAGATTTTGCTGATGCGTTTCATCTAGCTCAAATTCAAAACTATGCTGAATTTTACACCTTTGATGAAAAGTTTGTGAAAAAAGCGAAGGGACTAACTAGCTGTGAAGTAAAACTACCTTGAGAAAGTGATCCCCATTTTGAATCTATCTAGTATCTCCATCTCCACAGTCTCGCCATCCAAACCTTCACCACGCTCAAGTTCTGCAATAGCAACATCAACTTTTTGACGGGTTTCTTCTATCCAGTCATTATAATCAGAATGCAATTTTTAAAACAATCGAAAGGCTACATCAACTATTTCCTCAGCCGAATTATATCTACCACTTTCAATTTGTGTTTGAATTAGTTTTTCTTGTTCAGGTTTTAGTTGGATATTCATAATTTTTTCCTCTAATTAATTGAACCAATAAATATAAAAACCATTTTTATAGCCATCAGATAATTCACCCTCTTAGATATTTATGATATCACAGGCATAAAAGAGATTTATTAAAATACCAAGGAACACCAAAATCTTTGTCAGATATGGATGATGCTACCCTCAATATATGAATTTTATCTTGGGGTGCATAGGTGAATATAGCGCTTTTCAGTTGAGTCCAATACACTCGAAACCTCACCCCGTCCTGGGGACACCCCTCTCCGAACTTGCGGAGAGGGGAAGGGGGTGAGGTTCATCTGTATTCTATCCAAGTGAAAACCGCTATAATTTATCAGATGAGGAAATTTATCGGGAAGTTGGGAAGATAACAGCAAATTTTCAACAGTATCAATGCTAGTGCAAAAGTAGTAATGCTGTAGTTGAGGAAATACCAAAAAATAACAGTAGATTTGTTGTAGGGGTGCAATGCTTGCACCCTGAATATGGGATATTTGAAAAATTGGAAGTCTCTGAAAGAAAATGCTGTTCAAGGAAAAGTGATTCTGATTAGAACTAAAAATATTACCAAACTTTGACTCCCCCTCCTATCCGAAATTAACCCCACCCGCAGTGTATTTAATCTCTAGAGAGCATTTTTACACTCTTTCTTTACCATAAAATGGTAATTTCTGTAGTCAAATTAACGACAACTTCGTAAAAAATAGCATAACCTAGATATATAAGACCTTCCAGAAAGAAATAGGAAGGTAGGGGGAAATTCTATGCAAAAAGTCTTACATTCCACAGAATTAGAATACGCTTTTCTTTTTACCTTAAGAAAGGTGAATTCCATCAATACAGAAGGTTTCAAACCTTTTTTTAACAATCTACCAGTAGACCCTTATATAAAAGGTAAATATCGTTACAGAAGATTATCTAGATTTACTGTTTCAGGAAATAAAATAATCAAGCTACCCCATGGTTGTTTCTCTCAAAGCAAAACATATAATCCTTTAATGGGTGATATTAAAAGAGAGTTTGCAGAATTAGAGGATGCACTTGTAGAACTAGATATATTTCAACATCTGGTTCTAGCATTTAGCGATTCTTGCAAACTACATCCAGAAGCGGAAATAGGGGTACACCAAATTAGAATTACTTGTTCATCTAATAGTTTTGGTAATCCCGCACCGGAAGGTATCCATCAAGATGGTACTGATTTTATCGGTATCTTCTCTGTAGATAGAAACAATATTCAAGGTGCTGCAACCCATTTATACACTGCGAAGAAAGAAAAACCAGTGTTTAACAAAATCTTGTATCCAGGAGAATTATTGTTACTTAATGATCGTGAATTTTTCCACTTTACAACTCCCATTAAACCCATGGATGAAGGTGAGGGAACAAGGGATGTTTTTGTATTAACTTCTCCTAGTTTACTGTCAGATTAATAATTGTGGCGTTGTTGTTAGAATCTGACAATTAAAAAATATCCCAAAATATAGCGCTTTTCACTTCAGTCCAATACACTCTTGTGGGATGTTGCTCTCCAGCCCGTACTAAATAAGATGTTGTGCTTTTAATTTGTATTATAGGGCAGGCAGGGATGCCCCGCAGTCGCTACAACGGGGGGAACCCCCGCAACGCGCTGCTCTCTACCCCACAAGAGTTATAGCAAAATTTAATATGTAATTTAAACTCATATCTTGCACCATTATCAACAAGACCAAAAAACCGGGTTTCTGAACGCAAAATTTATGTTTTCAGCATTATTCATTCTCAAGAAACCCGGTTTTTAGCCCCGGTGCAAGATGTGTTTTAAATGCACTTTAGCTGATTACAAATCTACTTTGTATTGCAGCCAATTGAAAAGCGCTATATGCCAAAATATAGCGCTTTTCAATTGGGTAAATTGTTCCCTATTCCCTATTCCCTATTCCCTATTCCCTATTCCCTGTTCCCTATTCCCTGTTCCCTATGTTTTGAAGTGACTTGTAAATTGCACTCAGTTGTGCTTCTATTTGTGGTGGTTTGTTAGTGAAACGAATATAAAAACTTGATTGTGTAGCTTTTTTTTCTATAACCTTAGCATAGATATCTTCACAGCCTGCTTCGGCACAATCAGGCAAGAAGAGGTTCATTTTCAGATTAGTTAAGGGCTGAGGAATAACCATATTTGCTGATATTTCTAGGTAAATTTCTGCTCCCTTTTCAGACATTTTGACTAACTTACCTTTAATTAAATTGCGGTCAATATCTTTACCATCTAACACTGCATACATTAGGGAAAAAGGAGTTGGCAAAGGAAAGAAAATTTCTTCTTCTTGAGTAATATAAAGATTATAATCTCCAGCAATTCCTCCTACTTCATAAATATTGATTGGTTGTTTAACACCTTTTGGTTGTACTTCCCTCTCTCCCAGAATCTTTACTATATCTCCAACTTCTTTTAAAGTTGATTCTGAAATTAAAATTTGTCCCCCAACAGTATAAGATTCAATGCGATAGGTGAGATTGACTTGGTTCCCAACAATTCCATATTTAGTACGCTTATCTGAACCAATATTACCAACTACAACTTCACCAGTATTAATACCAATACCCATTTCTAATTTTGGCAATCCTAATTCTTGCATTTTTTCATTTACAGGCTGCATAGCTTGTTGCATAGCTACCGCACAAGCAATTGCTCTGGTGGGGTCATCTTCTCTAGTTGTGGGAGCACCAAATAAGACTAAAATACCATCTCCCATAAACTCATCAATAGTTCCTTGATACTTGGTAATTATATCTGCCATATATCCCAAATAAAGGTTAAGAATTTTAATTACTTCCTCCGCTGGTAATCTTTCAGATGTGGATGTAAAACCCCGCAAATCGGAAGTAAGAATGGTAATTTTGCGTCGTTCTCCACCTAATTTTAAACCTTCGGGATGTTCCAATAAGTAAGCAACTACTTCATCATTAAGATAGCGACCAAAGGTTCTGCGAATCGAACCCGCTGTTCTAGCAATGTAAGAAGTAACGGTCAATTTAGATGCAATAAATGCTATTAATAATGGCACGAATGGAATCCACCAACCGTTGAGAAAAGCTAGATAACTAGTGCTATATAAACCAGTAGTTACTATTAAAGTAGTCATACCTCTTAGAGGATATCGTTTTTGACTAGCGTTGTTGTGTCTTTGTAACCAACTTGAAACTGCTCCCAAAATAGCAGAGGCAAAAATTGACAGCCATTCTACTGGTTCACTCCAAGTCTTAATTAAGGGACGATTATTTAAAGTTGCACTCAAAATTTGACTGACAGCATTAGCATGAATTACTACCCCAGGCATTCGTCTAGGTGCCCTTAAAATGCTACTGCTATAAGGGGTGTAAAATAAATCTTTTTGACTTTCAGCAGTTGTACCAATTAAAACAATTCGTCCTTTGACAAAGTCCTGGGGAATGCGATTATTTAAAACATCTATGAAGGATATAGTTGGGAATTTTTGAATTGAACCACGGTAATTGATTAAAACTTGGTAACCCTGGTCTTCAGCACGAATATAACCCCCATCATTGCTATGAAACAAGGGAAATATTACATCTCCTGTTTTGACTAAATAATTTTCCGTTTGACCAACAAGAATACCTCGTTTATTCAAGTACTGATAAGCAAGTTTAAAGGGAAAACTAAAGACATTTTTGCCATTTTTATCGCTGACATAAAGCAAGCTGCGACGAATTTTACCATCTCCATCTAACGGTAAGTCATTAGCACCAACTTGGTCGCGTTTCTTGAGTGCTGGTGGGGGAGCAACAGTAAAACTATCAATACTTTCACTAACTTTTTGAACGCCAATTAAATTAGGTGTAGACTCAAACACTTTGACTAACGATTTATGACCTGGTTCTACAGGTAAATCCCGATATATATCAAGACCAATAGCATGAGGCTTTTGTTTTTTTAAATTCTCTAAAGCTACTGCTAAATCTCCATCTGGAATCGGCCATTTACCAATTTTAGTAATGTCTTGTTCGTCAATTTTCACAATCACAATGCGTTCATCTGGTTTTTCCGGTTCTGCTTTCAGTCGCAATAAAAATAATTGGTCAAAAGCCGCTAATTCTAACATTTGTAGCAATCCGACAAAGCGCAGCAACAGCACAACAGCAGTTACACTTGGAGCAGCAATTAAAACACCACGCCATTGCCAAAGTTTTTTTTGGAAATTATTACACATATATTCTATTGTTGATATATTTTGATTTTAAATATTAAGGTAGGGATGGGATTTGTTACACCCCTACCGCTGATTTAGATGTTGCAAAAATTTGGAAGTTTGGTATATTAATGCACCCAAATATAGGGATTTAATTCTTCACTAGTTTTTAAGCTTTGATTGCTTGTGAAATGCATGGCTATTCGTTAATAATGCCAGCGGAATCTACTTATTTTTGCTATTGTTGCCCCTGTTGTGTTGCTTGCTTCTCTCGAAGGAAATTGCTTAAAGATTGGGAAAATGGAGAAACAGAAGAAGATTGACTAATTTCTGTTTCTGGTTTATCTTTTGGCAATTTTTCCTCAACAACGCAACTATTAAGTAAGGGTTGTGAAACTAAATCTTGAAAACCAACAGAATTCAAGAATTTACTCCAGTTACCTTTAACTGTAAAATCATTGGGATTATTGCAACGTAGCTGGGCTAGAGTAGCTATACTTTCATGCCAAATACCAGCTTGTGTATAAATCGCTGATTGCTTGGTTGAATCTGCATTTTCCAGCTGTTTTTTAACAGCTACACTAGGTTCAATTTTCTCTACCCAACCACCTACTACTGGTATTTGATTGAAGTCAGAGGAAGTGCAATTTACTTCCAGAAACCACTGATAAAGTTTACCAGATTCTAAGGCTGGGGCATCAGCAGGGAGAGTAAATGCAAAAATACCCCCTTTGTCGGGCAGTTTAATGCTAGTTTGATAAACTTGCTCACGATCCTTATTTGCTAGGAAAAATTCAGCGGTTGTTCCTGAAGATTTAGTCTTATGCCAGAAAAAAGTCGGGCGATCGCTCAATGTTAAACCCAAGTTTTGTTCGGGCATTAAGGGTTTAATCACCTTATTGACTTGACTACAGGAAACATAACCATCACGGGTTGCACCTCCAGCAGCAGTTTCGAGTCTTCCCCGATCTGGTGGATTAAATGCCTGACTGATTTTGAATGTTTGGGATTGTTGTGCAAGTTTCAATTCTAGCTGTGACTGTGCTTTGACTGGTATCGTTAAACCAGAAATGATGCCGAATCCTACTGATATGGAAATCCCTCCACGATACAGGGCATTTTTACTCAATTTCATGGTTACACTTTTTGTTAGTTTATGCTATGTCCTGGTATGAATGCCCTCGCTATTATGCAAGGGCAAAAATTACCTGAACTATCTGTTTTTAGTATTCCCAAAAATAATTTCAAAATCTCTTTTTTTCAATAATATTTTTGCAAGTTATCAACCAAAATAACCATGGTTTATTGAGTATAAATTCAGAATATAGATGTGATAAATCAACTCATAATACGCAATTAATTTTACCTAAGTATTGTTTGATTTATGTTTACATTAATCAAGTTGTATTTCCGAGAAATCTACATATCAAGAAGATATTTCAGTAGTTTTACTCGTTTTAACTCCTTTCTGGGCTGCTGCCTGGAAATGCACCCAAAGCAGGCTCTACCTAACTCGTTTCCAGGCTCAGCCTGGAAATGCACCCGTTGGAGGCTCTGCCTCCAGACTTAATGGAGGTAGAGCCTCTCTAAAATGCATTACAAGGTAGAACCTTGTAACGAGAGTCTAGAAGCTAATAACTCGTTTCCAGGCTCAGCCTGGAAATGCACCTAAAGGAGGCTCTGCCTCCAGACTTAATGGAGGTAGAACCTCCCTAAAATGCATTACAAGGTAGAACCTTGTAACGAGAGCCTAAAAAGCTAAATAACTCGTTTCTGGGCTGTTGCCTGGAAATGCACCCGTTGGAGGCTCTGCCTCCAGACTTAATGGAGGTAGAACCTCCCTAAAATGCATTACAAGGTAGAACCTTGTAACGAGAGTCTAGAAAGCTAAATTCATATTAAGAGGATATTTCAGTAGTTTTACTGCATATGAATGTTAAAATATAATTTTTAAATCCGTAATTGCAAGTATAACGGAATCTTTTATTCTGTATTTCCACACTTAGATATCAGCTATGAAAAAAATATTAATTACTGGAGTTAGTGGTTTTTTAGGATGGCATATTGCTAAAATTGCTAAACAAGAATGGGAAGTTTATGGAACCTGCTTATCCCATAATTTAGAAATACCTGGAGTTAAAGTTTTAAAAATTGACTTAACAGATTTTTCAGCTATTCAAGACATATTTAGTGATATTAAACCAGATGCAGTAATTCACACTGCTGCCCACTCAAAACCAAATTTTTGTCAGGTACATCCTCAAGAATCATATGCAATTAATGTGACTGCATCTTGTAATCTTGCCGGACTTTGTGCAGATTATTCTATTCCTTGTGTTTTTACTTCAACAGACCAGGTTTTTGATGGTTTAAATGCACCCTACAAAGAAACAGATGCCGTCTGTCCTGTAAATATTTATGGCGAACAAAAAGTCATGGCAGAAACAGGAATGTTAGAACGTTATCCCATGACCGTAGTTTGTCGGATGCCATTAATGTTTGGTCAAGGTACACCCACTGCTAATAGCTTTCTTCAGTCATTTATTCACAGCTTGAAATCAGGAAAAGAATTAAATTTATTTACAGATGAATTTCGCACGCCAGTTAGTGGAACCACTGCGGCAAAAGGGCTATTAATGACAATAGAAAAACAAGTTACAGGGATTATACATTTAGGTGGAGGGGAGCGAATTTCTCGCTATGATTTTGGTAAATTGTTGGTAGATATTTTGCAAATTTCCACCGATAAAATTAAAGCCTCTCGCCAACAAGATGTGAAAATGGCTGCACCCAGACCTGCTGATGTTTCCTTGGATAGTTCTAAGGCTTTTGCACTAGGATATTCACCTTTATCTCTAACAGAAGAATTAGTTAAATGTATCAATCATGAGGATTTTGCTAATTGAAATTAACCCCGCAAAGTTTGCTTGACTCCTAATAAATACAGGGAATAGGGAACAGGGAATAGGGAACAGGGAATAGGGAACAGGGAATAGGGAACAGGGAACTCTTAGAGGGTGTTTATAAAATAAATATAAAACTCCCGTGAGGGTCTAGAAACCGGGTTTCTTTTGGCATATATACTCAAATTCTCGGTTCTCCACCTATAGAAACCCGGTTTCTTTGGTCTTCTCAATATCTTGCACCACTGTCAGAAACCGGGTTTATTACGAATATTAATCTATAACAATCCTAATATGAACGTTTATAAACCCGGTTTCTCTGCGCTTGTTGCAACTGGTGCAAGATGTCAGTCTTTACCTTTTATTTATAAACAACCTCTTAACAAGGTAAGAGAACTTCTTGCAGGTATGGGTAACTTACCCCCGATAATGTTGGATTTGGCAAAGCCTCAACCCAACCTAAACCGTAATTTAAAAATAGTTCCTAATCTTGCTTTTTACCCATAACCCGGAAAAATAACTTCTCTAATTCAATCCATACAAACATCAAAGCACTAAAGCCCAAACAGATTCCTAATTCTTCCATACTCAGTATGTGAGTGCCAAAGAAATTACGTAGGGGAGTGACATAAATCAACATCAACTGTAAAATTGTCGTCAAGACTACAGCAGCCAGGACATAGAGATTAGAGAAGAGATTCATCTCCATAGTCAGTTGGTTATTAGAACGAACAGCCATGGCATGACCCATTTGGGCAATACACAATGCAGTAAATACCATGGTCTTCCACCGTTGCGGGTCTAATCCTGATGTATTATCTCCCTGGGTATGGGAATATGCCCAGTACATGAGAATAATGGTGATAATAGCAAAGATAATCCCAATCCGTACCATGTAAGAACCCAATCCCCGGGCAAAAATACTTTCCCTGGGAGTAAATGGAGGACGCTTCATCACATCTGGTTCTGCGGGTTCTACAGCAAGGGCTAAAGCTGGTAAACCATCGGTAACTAGGTTCATCCACAGAATTTGCAGTGGTGTCAGGGGTACATCTCCCACCGGAAGTAAAATGGGAGCAGATGCAATGGTTAGTACTTCGCCAATGTTACTACCGAGGATGTATTTAATAAAGCGGCGAATATTGGTGTAAACTACTCTCCCTTCTTTGGTAGCAGCAACAATGGAAGCAAAGTTATCATCTAGAAGTACCATGTCACTGGCTTCCTTGCTCACATCGGTGCCTGTGATGCCCATGGCGATGCCGATATCCGCTTGTTTGAGTGCTGGGGCATCATTGACTCCATCGCCGGTCATAGCCACAAATCTGCCGCGCTTTTGTAATGCTTTGACAATGCGCAATTTGTGTTCTGGGGAAACTCGGGCATATATACTTACCAAATCTACATTTTGCTCGATTTCCTCGTCACTCATCCGTTCTAACTCTTGACCAGTTAAAGCGCGATCGCCTTGTTTGGCAATTCCCAATTCGATGCCGATCGCCTGTGCTGTTAACTGGTGGTCACCAGTAATCATAATTGGACGAATTCCGGCTTCCCGACATTCTTGCACCGCTGCTTTTACTTCCGGACGGGGTGCATCTAACATTCCTACCAATCCCAACCAGATTAATTCTTGTTCATGGATTTCTTCTGACTCTTCTGGGGGAATTTCCGTCAGGGGTTTATAAGCAAAACCCAGCACCCGTAACCCTTTAGATGCCATTTTGTCATTTTCTGCGAGAATTTGCTGGCGTTGTTCATCGCTTAAGGGATTGGTGCTATTCCCAACATACATCTGGGTACACCGTGCCAAGGTTAATTCTGGGGAACCCTTAGTAAACATGAGGTAATTTTCGGAGGATAGCAAGTTCCTCAGAACCGGGTCTACATCTCCATAGGGTGACATCCCCGTCTGTACTTCTTCCACCTGACAAATAACGCTCATCCGCTTGCGTTCGGAAGAAAAGGGGAACTCCCCTACCCTGGGTAATTTACTCTGCCATTGGTCTTGTTCAATACCAGCCTTTGCTGCTAGGGTTACTAATGCCCCTTCTGTAGGGTCTCCTAAAATTTTCCATTCCCCACTCTCCTGTTGTAACACCGCATCATTACAAACGGCACAACCAACTAATAGGGGTGGTACTTCTGCATGTTCGTCTAAAGAAACATTGTCCTCTGCCAAGACAAATTCACCGTTGGGGGCATAACCCTCTCCTGTAACCCGGAAAGATTTATCATTGGTGTATATTGACTGTACCACCATTTTATTCTGGGTTAAAGTTCCAGTTTTATCAGAACAAATGGTAGTCACAGAACCCAGGGTTTCCACCGCTGGCAATTTGCGAATCAAAGCATGACGACGTACCATGCGCTGGGTTCCCAAAGCCAAAGTTACCGTAATCACCGCAGGTAAACCTTCTGGGACCACAGCCACTGCCATACTCAGAGAAACTTCCAACAATTGCTGTACCTGGCTTAATCCCCCAGTGCGGAGAATACCCCCGACGACGACAAAAGCCACCAAAATCAAGGAACCAGTCACCAGCACATTGCCCAATTGGGTCATCCTCTGCTGCAATGGTGTAGGTTCATTTTCCACCGACTGCAACATCGCGGCAATTTTCCCTAGTTCCGTCCCCATCCCGGTATTGGTGACCAGAACCTTACCCCGTCCTTGGACGACTTCCGTACCTTGAAAGACCGAATTTTTGCGATCGCCTAACCCCGTTTCTTCAGGCAAAACCATTTCTGCCTGCTTATTTACAGCTTCGGCTTCTCCTGTTAGTGCCGATTCCCGCACTTGTAGGTTAGATTCTTCAATAATGCGTCCATCTGCGGATATTTGTACCCCTGCTTCTAATAGCATCACATCTCCGGGTACAATCTCCTTAGCCACCACTTCTGTTAGTTTTCCCTCCCGCAGGACGCGCACGTTGGGAGAAGCGAGTTTTTTCAAAGCTGCCAGGGCTTTTTCGGCACGCACTTCTTGGACATAGCCAAGGATGCCATTGAGAATCACAATCGCTAAAATGGCGATGGTGTCTTTAAATGGCACCTCACCAGGGGGTTTGGTACCCGCTTGTAAAGCCAGCAGGTCCAACACCCCGGAAACAATAGCTACGGCAATCAGCATCAACAACATCACGTTTTTGAACTGATCCACCAGAATTTCCCAAGAACCGCGACCAGCAGTTTCTTCCAGTTCGTTAGTGCCGTACTTTTGCAACCGCTGTTGCACTTCTGGGGGTGTTAAACCCGTGTCTGCGTTACTAGATAGCAGTTCTAATGCTTGATCAACTTCTAAACTATGCCAAGGGGCAGCTGAATCAGGGAGGGAATTAGCAGACATCTTTAGTAGATCACAGGAAATGCTTACAAACTTCGATCATAATTGAGTGATGATGGGAAAACCATCCACTAGAGTTACATTAGGGTTATTCCCAAAAGAGGTAAAGTTGCTTGGATATTGCCATTTTTACGTTTATATTTTTCATTTCTATGTATTATTGCCATATCAAACGTGACCATAAACACGACCAACTCAATTAAGGAGTAATAGTTAAGTTAAAAGTCATCATACAGGTTACATCCAACAATAGATTCTAGGTGTGCTAAACCGTTGAATGAATAAGTTTAATATGAATGTTGCGCTACCCAGTTTGACAACCAGCCAAATGTTTGGGCAAAGGACAATTCGACCAGTCAGTGCTGCCACTATTCGTGGCATCACCTTTATCAAAGATACTCTGATTGCCATTGACTCTACTAAGGGACATTTACTGCAAATTGACCCCATCTCTGATAACAGTAAAATCCTCAATCCCCACCAAGTCAAAGAGTTTACTGATGTCACAGGTATAGCAGTTTGGCAAGATACCCTCTGGGTAACCCGGGGACACAGCGTTTATTTGTGCAATCTCAACTCTTTAGGTTTAGAACATTTTGTCACCTTACCTTATCCTGCTTACGGCATTGCAGTATGGGAATCAACCATCTATGTTAGTTGCCAAAAGTCCAGGGAGATTCTCATTTTTAACCGCGATACCCGCAAAGAGATTACCAGATTTTATGCCCCAGGGGTGGGAGAAGAAAATTTAACTGTCAATCAGGAACATCTGTGGGTTTGCGACGACATTGAACAAACGGTTTATTGCCTCGACAGAGCTACAGGGGAAGTAAAATTTAATGTACTCACACCCTTTGATTCTCCTTCAGGCATCGCCATCCATACCAATGCCGAAACTGGGAAAGAAAGTATCTTTGTTGCCTATGCTTCCGAAGAAGCATATATTCGGGATAATCCCAACGCTGACCCCAGCCACGAACTCACATACCGCGATCGCACATTTATTCATCCCCTACATTACCATTGGCAACGGGATGAACGCTATGCCCTCTCTAATGGCTATCTTCTGGAAATGTCCTATGTGGAGGAAATTGCACCCCTAGAAGAGATATACTTACCAGAGGTAGAATGGCGCATTGCCTTGCCTTCTGATACTAAACGCCAAAAGCTAAGATCCGTTGAACCCATTGGAATGCCCTTTACAGAGGAAATTATCGACGGACAGAGGGTAGCGGTGTTTAAATTTGATGCCCTCACTCCCGGAGAAAGACACATATTTGGCTGGAAGGCAGTCTTAGAAGTCAGAGGTATTAAATATCGCCTCACTCCCACGGATTTGGAAAACATTCCCGAACTCCCAGGGGAATTCCAAAGTCGCTATTTGGTGGATGATGACGACTTAGCAATGGATACCACTATAGTTCGTCGTGCTGCTAGGGATGCGGTGGGTACGGAAACTAATTTATTGCGGAAAATGTACCATATCCGTAATTATGTTTACGACCAATTATCCTATGGCATTAAACCTTACATCGATACTCCCGATATAGTCTTAGAACGGGGAGTGGGTTCCTGCGGTGAATATGTGGGGGTTTTACTTGGCTTGTGTCGTTTAAATGGCATTGCCTGTCGCACCGTGGGAAGGTATAAATGTCCACCATATCCTGAACATCAACGGGTTCCCCTACAACCAGATTTTAATCATGTGTGGTTGGAATTTTACGCACCCGGTTTTGGGTGGTTACCCATGGAATCTAATCCCGATGACTTGGGTGGATATGGTCCCCATCCCACAAGGTTTTTTATGGGATTGGCTTGGTATCATGTGGAAATTGGTAAAGGCATATCCTTTGAAACCTTGACAAGTAAAGGGGTGAAACTGACAAAAGAAGATGTTTCCATTGGGGAGTTAGCCATTAACCATATTCGGTTTACGATATTAGAAGAATTGCCAGATTTTTAGATTTGTGCTAATTATTCTGCCTGGGAATTAATTCCCAGGCTGATAAACAAAGTCTGATAAATCAGACTGAGTAAGGGTTCCAGCGCATTTCTTCTCATTCTTCTCGTTTCTCGTTACAAGGTTCTACCTTGTAATCAATTTTAAAGAGGCTCAGCCTCCTGTCAAGTCTGGAGGCTGAGTCTTGGGTGTATGGGTTTCCAGGGTGAACGAGTTAAATTAAATATTTTTTGATTAAATATAATAATTTAGTTAAGTTTATTTTTCACTGCATAAATGAAATAAAGACATACAAATTATTATGGTTAAATAAGCATTAATTATTACTTTAGGAGTTATCTATGAAGGTAATAAATAATGCTTTTGCTGCAATTATCTGTAGCGCTACAATCTTATCACCAATTGCAACTTTTGCTCGTGATGGAAACATAACTGCAAGATTATTAGGACATTCTATAGCACTGGGAGCTGACGAATACAAAGTAAGTCAAGACTACAGAGTTTATTATAATTGGCTTTCACCTAACTATTATCACAAACTGACCTATGATTTGCGTTCTAGAAAATCATATATCATAACCGCTACCTGTGATGAGAATTGTTCAGATATTGACCTAGAGATTTACGATGTCAATGATAACTTAATTTATGCAGATAAAAATGCTAATAAAGATCCAAAGATTAAAATGAATAAAGGTGGTAGATATAAGCTACGAGTAATTATGCAAGGTTGTAGGGCATCATCTTGCGAATATGGAGTCGCAGTTTTCGATAAACAGATTGTAAACTGATATAGCCTTTCTCAGTCTGATGAAGTACAGATGAAATTACTAAAATTATTGTGGGGTAGAGAGCAGCGCGTTGCTTTGGTTCCCAAAGTTGTAGCGACTGCGGGGCATCCTTGCCTGCCCTTTTGTACTTCAGCAGATTAGGAAGCGCTATAAATTCTAAATAAAAAATATTGGGTGCATTTTATTATTTATTATTCTCAGGACTTAAGTAAGTGTCACACTTGAAAGTTAATTTTTCGTTTTTCTTGTTTCTCGTTACAAGGTTCTACCTTGTAAGGAATTTTAGCTAAAGTACCCCAACTTTTTTTATTTTTTTCTCGAGAATAAACCCAGTTTATATTGCCTATAATTACAATCATAGGAAACGATAAACAAAGTCTAAAAATATGTTTAAAATAAGCTGGCTATTCAATCAATTTCTTTTATATGTTCTTGAAGTATTGGATATAATTTCTCTTTAGATATTTCACCCTTCGCTACTTTTATTGCTAGTTCATAGCCAAAGCAGAGCGTGTGGGAGTATGTCATATTTGTGCTAATTATTTTGCCTGGGAATTAATTCCCAGCCTAATAGACAAAGTCTGATAAATGTGATAACTTGCACCAGTTGCATTTACTGCCTAGGAATAAATTCCCAGGCTGAAAGACAAAGTCTGATAAATCAGACTGAGTAAGGTTTATGT
>JAAUYI010056503.1_pt1 | contig 27256 bp, 16 predicted proteins | sample 7278041 | NCBI WGS metagenome assembly JAAUYI01 (sample SAMN14350216, study PRJNA611818) | marine sediment metagenome | isolation source: surface marine sediment (0.6m) | place: French Polynesia: Moorea | collected 2018-08
CATTCAAAGATAGTACCCAGTCATTGCGACGCTCCGTAGACGCGTTAGCGGCTTCTCGCAGAGTAGCAATCTCATTGACTCGAACTACTATGATAGAACGCAACTTGGTATGACTCCTGACTTGAATTGTACAAATCCTTGACTCATAAGGGTTTTAGCCTCAAAATTTCGTCGAACTCACGTTAATATAGACCCTACAGATACCTAATTTTTTTCAATATTCAAACCGGATTCCTATATCTTCATAACCTTGCTGGAAGTCCGACTTCTTGCGGTTCAACAAAATTCCCATCAAACCCCATTGTTCTATTTTCCATAGTTCTGGCTTTTGCTAAATGTGTACGCAACTCTGCACGTTCCATTGAATCTTCAATGCCACCCAAAATATAAACCAACAACCTCACAGCCAAATCTTTCCCAGCCACCTGTATCCGCTTTTTATTGGGGTCATATAAAACCCCATACCAAAGAGATTGGGGATATTCCATCCCACTAAAACCACCTTGTCTATCAAACTTATTCAGCTTCTTAAATATTTCCTTGAGTGATAAACTTTTCTTGAAAATAGAGATTCCCAAAGCTTGAGCTAAAGCAACTTGACCAACAGGACGGAATAACATATTACCTTCACCTCCATCCTTTTCAAAATTAAATTTTCTTAATTGTGGTGTTTCTTCATATTCTAGTAATTTATAACTAGGTAAAGCCGCTAAATTATCAAATAAATTATGAAAGTCCTGGATACCCTGCTCTAATTCTTCATCCTCTGGACGCATGGGAATTAAACCTTTATCCAAGGGTTTCCAGTGGGGATATTTATATCCCAAATATCGCTCAGACATTTCTTTTAAAGCTTGCAAAGTCGTTAAAACAGTTGACTTTGTTGCCACCGTTGCACTATTCCAATTAACACGGGGATTTCTATCTTTTTGTTCTTCTAAAAGGGGGTGAGTAACAGCAATTTTCCTCGCCACAATTGAAAAACCATCATCCTCATTTAACTGTGCCAATTGTCCTTTACTCAGGGGAGCAGCCATGAGATTAACATGGACAAAAATCGATCTTACCCGCCGCCTTGCTTGCTCCCTAGTTTCTCCCACCGCAACCGCTGAAATAAACTCAATGCCAATTTTTTCCTTGGGTAAGCTTTGTAAGTAAGCAGGGGATACCCGATACTGCTCAACTAAATCATCGATACTTAAAGAATTCCCATAGGGCGATTTATCCTTCCTGTAGCGTTGGAGTCTTCCCGTTTGTAGCAACTCCATTAAACCCTTTACCCCCATCAGTCGATGTTGACCATCTAATGCATAAATAGTTACATCTTTCTCAGCAATATTCAGCAGACCAAATTTACCATCTTCATCCACAGGGGTAAATTCCGCAGCAGTTTTTTTCGCTTGTCCCTGTTTATCCCATTCCTGAGCTTGAAGATTATCTACCCAAGGTTGATTAATAACCACCAACACCGGGGGAAATTTGTGATTTTCCCGCACTGCTAAATACTGTACCAATGCTGCTTGACGGGACCAATCTAGAGGACGCTGTTTAATTTCATCAATACTATCAGCATCAATTTCAATATTATCAGTTTTGGGATTATACTTACGATGCAACAGAGGTAAAGCAGATGCAAAATTTACCCGTTCCGCAAACCATTCTAAGGTAACAGAACCGACATAAGCATGGTTATTACCCATCTCAGTTTTCTGCACCAAAATCTGTTCGTTTTTACCAAGATATTGATTTAGCAGTAGAGTAAGTAACTTTTTATCCCGATTTTCTGGCTCGGTATTTTGAACGGCAATCTCAGTTATGGGGTCGGGTAAAGTATCGGTCATTTCAGTTATCAGTTATCAGTTATCAGTTAGCCTCCTGCTCCCTCCGGGAGAGCTGCGCTAACGGAGGAGCTGCGCTAACAGTTAGCCTTCTTCACTCTTGTGCTGCGCTAACAGTTTCCCCATCAATGAATTGAGGGGCTAATGAAACTCACCAAAACATTTTGACTCTCCACGGATGAATCCGAGAGCTTGTATCCAATTTTTTTTGGTCATTGTAATTCTAAAAAAGTCACAATATCAGCATAATATAAATGTATACAACATTGTGTATTGGTATATTAAGTTTTTAAAAACCATTATCCGTGCATTTTTATGTAATACTATATTTGCCCTTGTATTTCTCTCAAATTTTAACTTTTCTACCCTGATATGTATCCAAGGTGGAGGGTCAATAAGCCAAAGGGTGCTGTTTAGCAAATATACAGATAAATGACCACAACCAAAACCCCACTAAATAAAGCTCAGGGAAACCAGCAAAAGATACCACTACAAAGAACCGTAGAGGATTTAGTAGAAGATATCCAAGCAATTACCACAGAAATACAAGAGTTATACTGCCACGATGAAATACCTTGGATTATAGGAGTTTCTTGGGGTAAGGATTCTAGCACCGTATTACAACTGGTATGGAATGCGATCGCAGCACTACCAAAAGAAAAACGCACTAAAACCATACACGTCATCACCACAGATACATTAGTAGAAAATCCCGTTGTTTCCGCTTGGGTTCGTAAATCTTTACAAAATCTCAAATTAGCGGCAAAAAAAGAAGAGTTGCCAATAGAGCCGCATTTATTACAGCCAGTGGTGCAGGATACATTCTGGGTAAATCTCATCGGCAAAGGTTATCCTGCCCCTCGTCATCAGTTTCGTTGGTGTACCCAACGTTTGAAGATTACTCCAGCCAACCAATTCATTCGTGAGATGGTGCGTGCTAACGGTGAAACCATTGTGGTTTTGGGCACTCGTAAGGCAGAAAGCTCAAAACGAGCTGCGACAATGAGAAAACATCAAGCGGGTAGATTGCGCGAGCATCTCAGTCCCAATGCTAATTTACCTAATTCTTTGATTTATACTCCCATAGAAGATTGGAGTAACAACGATGTTTGGATTTTTCTTAACCAATGTGACAACCCTTGGGGAGGAAGTAATAAAGAACTGTTCAATTTATATCGGGGTGCAACTGCTGATAATGAATGCCCCCTGGTAATTGATACCACTACTCCCAGTTGTGGCGATTCTCGTTTTGGGTGTTGGGTTTGCACGATGGTAAATAAAGATAAATCAATGGAGGCAATGATTCAGAATGATGAAGAGAAAGAATGGATGCAACCTCTATTAGATATTCGTAATGACTTAGATGTAAAAGATGACCGAGATAAAAGAGATTTTAGACGTATTTGGGGTAATGTTCAACTATTTGAACGTAATAAGGATGGTGAAATATCTGTTGAACCAATTCCTGGGCCATATACTAAATATTGGCGGGAGCATTGGCTGACAAGAGTATTAGCAGCCCAGACACAAATCCGGCATACGGCACCAGAAAATATGCGCGATATTACCTTAATTACAACCGAAGAATTGAGCGAAATTCGTCGTATTTGGCTGGAGGAAAAAAACGAATTTGATGATAGTTTACCTCGTATATATAAAGAAGTGACTGGCGAAGAATTTATAGACCCCCGTCCCGGTGCTGGGAATAGTCTTTTGGGTAGTGATGAATGGAGTGTTTTAGAAGAGATTTGTGAGGATGATGCCATGCATTTAGAATTGATGGCAAAGCTCCTAGATACCGAGCGTCAATTTCGCAAAATGTCACGACGGGTAGGAATTTACGAAGCATTAGAACAATGTTTTAAAACTAGTTCTCACTCCCAAGAAGATGCCATTAAAAATGCTTACCTGAAACGGGATTTAAAAGAAGCAGTAGATAAAGGAGATATTGCCAAAGTCAAACAACTCACATTGGGTGATGTAGATATAACAGATGATAAATCTGTGGAACAAGCAGATAATCTAGCTGATACATCTGCAACAGAATCCTCCACTGAATTTACTACTCAACCAAAGAATTGGGCAAATATGAAATTTAACAAGAAAAATTAGCTACATACCATATTGTGTGAAAAAATCAGAAAATCGGAGCCAGAGGCTCTATATTCTAGTTACCAGGTTCAGCCTGTTAACGAAGGGAAAGGAGGTTCTGCCTAGGCTGTTGATTTTGTGACTTTTTTGAGGGTAAAAGTTCATCCCACATCTGTGACAAGACTTGTTCCTTGACTCTGGCAAGGAACACAGGGCTGGAGGCTCTGCCTCCAAATAGAGGCTCCCGCCTCGTGCCACACATACCAAGGCTCTGCCTTGGTACGAGAGTTACACAAAAAACCTATGAACAAAAATCATGAAAATTCCATCAAAGTACACAGCCTAGTTTCTGCCTCCTGTTATCGGAGTTGGTGCAAGTTGTTAGTTAAAAGAATTGGGCAAATATGAAATTTAAACAGAAAAATCACACCTCGTCTACCTTGAGAACTGTAGTTTTATCAAGTGACTTTGGGATTGCTTCCTTACATCGCAATGACCGAAAAATAAACTAGATACAAGCCCCCAGATTTATTCATGGAGAAAAACAAAGGGTTTTATCGTTATTTCGTTATTTCAAGCCTCCGGGCTTTAGACATGTGGTTAATCCAAACTTCGACAAGCTCAGTTACCAATCCAAAATCCAACATCCAAAATTGCATGACACATCAGAATAATTAGAAACTCCAGGTTTCAACATGGATGAGGTTTAATCCTTTCACCATCTTGCATTCAAAAAATCAGAAAATTTCTACGCCTCTGTACTGGGAGCGTGAGATATAAATATATCACTTAAACATGAAATTTATTGAACTTGTCCTGCAAAACTTTGGACCCTATTCTGGGAAACAAGTAATTAATCTCGACACCAATATTGACTCGAAAAATTCTCACCCGATTATTCTTCTTGGAGGAATGAATGGTGATGGAAAAACCACATTAATGGATGCTATTCGTCTCGCACTTTACGGGCATCGTGCTAATTGTTCTACTAGGAAAAGTTTAAATTATAGTGATTTTCTCAACCAATGCGTTAACAGTAAAGCCAATCCTGTTGAAAAAACCCGAATAGAATTATTATTTGAACATATAGAAAATAATCAACCAATCAAATACCGCATAGTACGTACTTGGGATAAAAATCCTAAAGATGGTAAAGATAATTTAGGAATTCTAGAATTAATTCCTAATAGAAATGAATACTGGTTAAGGGAAGAATTAGTTAATACTTGGGATGATTATATTGAAAATATTTTACCCTTAGGAATTTCTAATTTATTTTTATTTGACGGTGAGCAGGTAAAAGAACTTGCAGATCAAGAAACACCGCCAGCAGTTGTTTTTGAAGCAATTCGCTCCCTTTTAGGTTTGGAATTAGCAGAACGTTTAGCTGTCGATATCGATATTTTAGCTAACCGCAAGCGAAAGGAATTAGCTAATGATAAAGATTTAGTTAATCTGGAAGTGATCGAAAATAAAATACAAACGAAACAAGCAGAATATGATAATACAAATAATCAAATAAAAATTTTCAAACAAAATTTAAAAGAAGCAGAGAAAGAAGAGCAAGAAGCTTTCGATAAATTTGCATCTGAAGGTGGTAAAATTGCTTCCGAATACAAACAGTTAGAAAATCAAAAAAAGCAGAAAATAGATGAGGTAGAACAAGCACGTCAAGGAATGTGTGACTTAGCAGCGAATGTCTTACCTTTATCTTTAATTGAAAATTTACTTACCCAAGCGCAAACCCAAGCTGAAAAAGAATTCCGTATCCAACAAGCGCAAGTAGCCAGAGAGATTTTAGTTGAGAGAGATAAACGGTTACTTAAGTGGATTGCTGAAGCAGGATTTGTTGCAGAACAGCAAGATAAAATCAAACAATTTCTCGAACAAGATGAAGAAACATTACGTGCCAATTTTCTCCAGCCTGAAGCATCTTGGTTATTAGCCGATGCTGATACATTAACTCAATTAGGTAATCTGCTCTACTATTTACAAAACTCTAAAAATGTTGCCAAACAACAAATAAAAATCCTCTTAAATAAAGAAACAGAAATTGAAGCACTAGAAAGGCAATTACAAACAGCAGCATCACCAGAAGAATACCAAAAACTTGCTGACGCTCTCAAAAATGCACAGGATAAAGTTATAAAAATCAAAACAGAAATTGAAATCGCTCAACGTCGCTGCAATGAATTAGAAATAGAAATCAAACAAATTAAAAAAGATTTACAAGCATACACAACAGAAAATATTAAACGCAAAGATAAACAACATATCATTACATCAGCAGCTAGAGTCCAACAAACCCTGAAGATTTTCCGGGAAAAATTAACCCTACGCAAACTCAATAAACTAGAAATAGAAGTCACCGAGTGTTTCCGCTATCTCCTCCACAAATCCGATTTAGTTCATCGCATCGCCATTGATACCCACACCTTTAGCCTTTCCCTCTACGACTTACAAGGGAAACAAGTCCCCAAACATCGCCTATCCGCAGGGGAAAAACAACTACTCGCCATAGCCTTTTTATGGGGACTAGCCAGAATCTCCGGACACAATCTACCAGTCGCCATTGATACCCCCCTTGGTAGACTGGATTCATCCCACCGCAATAACCTAGTAGAGCGTTACTTTCCCTCAGCTAGTCACCAAGTAATTCTCCTCTCTACTGATACCGAAATTGGTAAAAAAGAAGTCCAGAGCCTGAGAAAAAATGAAGCGATCGCTCGTGAGTATCTCCTCAAATATGACTCTTCTACCCGGCAAACTACCATCAAACCGGGCTACTTTTGGTAATTGGTAACAAAAATTATTGTAGTACAAGTATACTGATGCTAAAATTTTTATAACTTAAGGCTGATGGGAATATTCTCACCATGACTACTAGTGTGTATGCTCAAGATGTCAGTAATGTGGCATCCCAGCCCATAATTCCCCCTCTGGAAAATGGCGATAGACTGACTCTTGCTGAGTTTGAACATCGCTACGGTGCCATGCCTCATCTCAAAAAAGCGGAATTAATCGAAGGTATTGTTTACATGGCATCCCCCCTGAGAATCAAACAACATGGAGAACCCCATAGTTCAATTATTACTTGGCTGGGGGTTTATAAAGCTTCCACCCTAGGGGTACAACTGGGGGATAATTGTACTGTGCGCCTCGATGCAGATAACGAGCCTCAACCCGATGCCCTGCTGAGAATAGAAACGGGAGGACAATCAACCATTAGTGAAGATGGCTATGTAGAAGGTGCGCCGGAATTGATTGCAGAAATTGCTGCTAGTACCGCATCTATCGATGTACATGATAAACAAAAGGTTTATCGTCGCAATCAAGTGCAAGAGTATTTAGTTTGGCGGGTTTATGACCAAGAATTAGATTGGTTTCGTTTGGTGGAAGGCAAATATATTCAGTTAATTGCCAATGATGAAGGGATAATTAGTAGCGAAGTTTTCCCCGGTTTGTGGTTGGATAAACAGGCATTATTAACGGGAGATTTAGCTCAGGTATTAGCCGTATTACAACAGGGATTAGCCACAGAAAAACATCGGAATTTTGTGGAAAAACTTGCAAAGATTACCAATACTTGATTAGTTCTGGATCAGGAAAACAAAATTCACGCATTCATGTTTTCAAAAGCGATCGCTCGCGAGTATCTCCTCAAATATGACTCTTCTACCAGGCAAACTACCATCAAACCGGGCTACTTTTGGTAATTTGTAACAAAAATTATTATAGTAAAATTATACTGATGCTAAAATTTTTATAGCTTACGGCTTATGGGAATATTCTCGCCATGACTACTAGTGTGTCTGCTCAGGATGTCGGTAATGTGGTATCCCAGCCCATAATTCTCCCTCTGGAGAATGGCGATAGACTGACTCTTGCTGAGTTTGAACATCGCTATGGTGCCATGCCTCATCTCAAAAAAGCGGAATTAATCGAGGGTATTGTTTACATGGCATCACCCCTGAGAATCAGACAACACGGCAATCCCCATGCTCGTATTATAACTTGGTTGGGAGCTTATTGGTCAGCTACCCCTGGAATTGAATTAGGGGATAATTGTACAGTGCGCCTCGATGCAGATAACGAACCTCAACCCGATGCACTGCTGAGAATAGAAACGGGAGGACAATCAACCATTAGTGAAGATGGCTATGTAGAAGGTGCGCCGGAATTGATTGCAGAAATTGCTGCTAGTACCGCATCTATCGACGTACATGATAAAAAGAAGGTTTATCGTCGCAATCAAGTGCAAGAGTACTTAGTCTGGCGGGTTTATGATCGAGAATTAGATTGGTTTCGTCTGGTAGAAGGCAAATATATTCAGCTAATTGCCAATGATGAAGGGATAATTAGTAGCCAAGTTTTCCCCGGTTTGTGGTTGGATAAACAGGCATTATTAACGGGAGATTTAGCTCAGGTATTAGCCGTATTACAACAGGGATTAGCCACAGAGAAACATCAGAATTTTGTGGAAAAATTGTCCAAGACTCCCAATAGTTGATTTGCGATGGTGTCCTAGAAAAAAACATAATAGAATTTTAACCCCAATGGTTCCTGCTATATTCCACAGCTTCTTTTGTTGAGAGTTTGACGCTTGAGTTATTACTGCGAATATAAAAAATTTCTTCTTCCTTGCCGTTTTTTTCTTTAACTTTGACGTATACAGGTTTAGGTGAAGGTTGAACAACAACTCGACACACATCTTGTCCACTTACTTGATGGAAGGTGATACAGAAGAGAGTGGCAAATTCTTTACCAATTTCTCTCAGTAATAGGTCGTTATTCAAAAACAGCATATAGCCATCATTATTTTTCTTTTTCAATGTCTGGTAATCATGATTTAAACCGAGTGGTGTACCATCATCGTCAACACCGATTAACAAACTTCCACCATTAGTATTTAAAAAAGCAGCAATGGTTTTGACTATTTCATGTTCCATTGCTTTGTCTTTTTTGTTTTCCCGCAAGTTCCAACGTGCAGTAGATTTGAATTCCAATTGATGATTTTCCCCTTGTTGGATTAATTGCACAATTTCTGCATCACCAGACATGGGTGCAAAGGTACGATAAGCTTCCAATGCGTTCTGTTTGACTTGTTCGGGAACGATAGGAAATGTGCTGAGAATATAGCTAAATTCTTGTTCCGTGAAGCCGTAGAGGTGCGCTATCATTCCATCAAGTTCAGCGCGGAGTTTAGCACGTTCTGTTTCGTCTGTAATGCCGTTTGCGTGGGAACCTAATCCTACTTCTTGCGCTAATTCGTCAAATTCTGCGGTGGTACAGATGAGTTTTGCTGCGCGTTGTACGATGTCGTTAAAGTATTTATCACCTTCTGTTAGACGGGGGACGGGTAACTGGTAGATGTAGAACATATTCAGATTTGTAGTTACCTTTTGCCGCAAACAGTAATCAATTACAAAACTATTGAATACTGCGGCACTATATAACATTTCTGAGTTATTGATACTAACTTGATTATCTTCCGTATATATCAACGATACTAATAGTGAGTTACCACAAAATAAAGATTTATGTATAATACTTGAAATAAGCGAGCGTTCGTTAGTGCTTGATGCTACTGAACGAAAAACTAAACGATAACTTTGATAATCTAATTGTTGACCTTCATCTTTCCTATTTCTTCTTAAAACAGTCTTTCTCCCTTCATTCTCATCCATCCAATATCTAGGTTGAGCAAATTGATGAGTAAACTGATGAATCATCTTACCTTCATAAAGCGGTAGCCTTCCCTTTCCAGGCTGTTGCTTAAATAAGTGACTATGATTAGTCATGTCAAATTCACGAGTTAACCGCAAATTCCACTTACCATCAATCTTTTCCCCTAACAAAGGGAACCTCAGCATTTTCTCAGCAATACGGATATCGACCTCATTCTTAAACTCCATCACAGATAGAGAATCAGGAGATAAGCAATTAACTAGCGGAACTGAGATATGAACCTGTTCATCTTTATTTTTGAAAAAACTTTCTAAATGTTCTACTCTAATCGCTTCACGTGGATTAATCCGAAAAGCAGCAGAAAATGTGTCAGTTACTCCTCCTTTTTCAAAGGTAAGTAAAGAAAACTTGAAAGCATGATGTACTGTATCAAAAATAAATTTTTCATTAGATAATCCAAACAATGCATCAATTTTAGTGTGAGAAAATAGCATTTTCCTTAGTTGCTTCGCACCAAGGTCTGTGTAAATACCTGAAGGTACAATAATTCCACACAGTCCACCAGTACGTAGTAAATTAAATGACTGTTCAGTAAAAAGTTTATAGAGATTAATATCTGTACCAGCTTTCTTCCCGTTAACAATGGAAATTTGATTTTTGTACTGTTCTGCTGAACGATAGTAAGCACTTATGTGAGGAAATTGACTCAAATATCCTAACCAAGCCTCTGCAATTTCCGAGTTTTGTAAAAGTTTCTTTTTTTCCTTCTCAAAAGTCTTAATATCCATCTTATTCTTCGTCACCAGTTCATTATGCTGCGCGAAGAACTCTTTAGCTTGCGGCTTAAAAATTTCCCAAGGTGGATTTGTAATAATCGCATCAAAACCACCCTTCCCTAAAACCTTATCAAAATGATAACCCCAGTGGAAAGGCTTCAAAACAGCAATATCATCTATTTTCAAAACCCGCTTTTTCTTTTTCCCATTTAACTGCACTTCCTCATATTTAATTCCCAGTCTTTGACTAAACTCATCCAACAACAAAAGATTTAACTTCTGCTGGGATTCTTGATTGATTTTTTCAATATGTCCCCGCAGATTTAACAACCTTGCATCTTGTTCGGTTCCTTCATCACCACCAGCTAACTTTTCCGTACCAGGAATAAAAGCGTGTTTTTTATAAAGTTCAATAGACTTATTTTTATCTTCTAAAATTGCCTTATAATTAGCCGCAGCAAGAGACTGTAATAAATTACCTTGTTTCCCATTCCCTACAGTATCAAAAGCCGTTTCATCAACCTTAATTAACCCAATCAGCGAATTACCCGCCATAATATTAAAATCAATATTAGGTAAAGGTTCTAATTCATCCACATCACCAGCAGAAGCAACCAACGCCAAAAATAGACGTAACTTAGCAATTTCCGTTGCTTCTTCCATGATATCTACACCATAGAGGTTATCAGTGACAATTCGCTTTTTAATATAATAAGATAGGGACTTATGTAACTTTCTCGTATCTTCAAGTTCCTGTTTTAAACTCGCATCTCCCATCAAATCAATAGTACCAATCACCGCACTATAAACTTGAATTAAAGTCTTCATCGCCGCAATCAAAAATGCTCCCGAACCGCAAGCAGGGTCAAGAATTGATAAATCGGGGAGAATATCTTTAATCAACAAACGACAGATATTAGCATCTAATTTCAGCAATAATGCATTAATATCTTCAAAGGGTTGATATTTATCTGAAAGAGCCTCATTTACCCTGTCAACTATGAGCTTATGAATAGTTCTATCACAAAGATATTCCGTTATTTGTGGTCGAGTATAATAAGCACCAAAAGCTTTTTGGTTAATGTATTTTTCAAAAATGTAACCTAAAACATCCGGGTTAATTTCGTCGTCTTTCCCTCCAGGAGTATCATCCAAATTCCAAGAATAACGAGCAAATAAATCTAAAACTTGCTCAAAAGCTTCATCCGCAATTTTAATATTATACTCCTGCTCAATCCTATGTTTTAAAAATAGTCCCCCATTTAGATACTTAATATTTCCCACCAATGCTTTTACAGATGGATCTCGGTCAATTTCAGGTTTAGCAAAACTTTCAAAAAATAAAGCTTTTAAAAACTCTTGGTAAAAAAGATTTCCACCACGCTGCTTACTTGCTTCCAGTTTATTTTGCAGATAATTTAAATCACCATTATCAATAAATCTCTTGCGTTGCAAAAAATAAACAAACATCATCCGATTCAGAAGTACCGAAGTATACCAACGTCGGTCATTATCATTATTAATCCCTTTTACATAACCCAAAAATTGCTGATGCTGTGCTTGAAATTCCTTATAAAACTGTTTAGTTACCCGTTCAATATCAAAAGCTTTATGTAAGCGGTGAGCAATTTCGACAACTGAAAGTCCATCATCTTCAAATTCAGTAATATCAATAACGAGAGAACCTAACTTACTTAAAAATAAATCTCCCGGTTGACCTTTTAAATACAAATGCTCACGAATAAAGACGCGAAATTTCGCGTCTCTACATTCCCGCTTTACCCAATACCAAAGACTACAAGTGCGTTGATTATCAATAAAAATCAGCAGATTTTCAGCTTTTAACTTAGTAACTTCTTGGTGAATAGCAGTGCGAATTTTTGCTTCTGGAATCGCACCATCTGCACCAACGGATGTCATTACTGCTGCGGTAACTTCAAAGACAGCTACCCCCGAAACCTCCGCAATACACTTATATTCATAAGCTTTCTCCTCAATTTCCAACTGTATAGGCTTTCTCTGTGTCCCTTGTGACCAACCTAACTCCTCTATAAACAAATCCTCAAACTGAAATTTATAGAGTAAATCCCGTGTACGTTGAAAATTGAGTGCCATGATATACTTCTGGTAGATAGCCCTAGGCACGAAAAAACACAGCAAAATTAGCCTCACAGACAGAAAATCTGCGGCTAAAACAACCAAATCTGCTCAACGCAGACTGAATTTAACTCTTTAATTAAGAGTATTTACAAATGCTTTTTTATACCTGTATAGATTCTTTATAAATCTTTAGTTAAGAGAAACGGTTCAGAAAATTCACTTAAATAAATTCTTTGTGAGAATAATATTGAATAAATATTTTTCAGTAAATACTCGTCAGTATTATCCGAAGAAGAAGCCTAGGAATAAATTCCCAGGCTGATAAACAAAGTCTGATAAATCAGACTGAATAAGCTTTTCAGTACGTTTTTAACGTACTTGGTATTTGAGCCTTGAAATTTATTTCAAGGTGGGTTGTTTAGTTTCTATTTCCATGTAATTTTTTATTTCTCAAATAACCCCAGAGAACAAATAATTTGAGGTTCTCGCTTTTCGACCTCTTCACTGACAATACACAACCTATCATCCATCCGCAATGATACCACTAATTCAGCCAATTGTTGATTACTAATACCACTTCTCAATTGCCTATTTAAGGTATCAATAGCTGACTGTCGTAAGGGATAACGATAAATATCACTAATTGCTTTTAAAAGTTCTTCTGTAACAAATAAAGTTCCTTTTTTATCTCGCACATATTCTTTTAATTTTTCGTAGGTACGGAACCTTGCACCTGATTTTCTCCCCAACTGACCACCTGTATTTTTCTCTTCCTCAGCAAGTAATTCTGCACCTTTCTTTACTAACTCATGATGCTGCTTATCCCTAGGAATAGCAGGAGTATTTTCTTCACACATCGCCATTTTTAAAACAGCTAATTGCGATTGGCTGACGCTGTTACCTTCTCGGTCAACATAAATTAGAGAATCATTCCCTTCAGTGGTTTTCATATAGAGTAATACCCCCTCTGGTTGTACAGGTTGGGGAGTATGGTCACGAGTGGAATAAACCACATTTGGCATTTCTTCAATCATCTTTTTCAATCCAGGATTACCATCAGTGGCTTTTTTCCAAATTTGAAAAGCTTCCGATGTTAAATCTACTTCTGTATCTTCTTCCCCATCCAAAACTCCTGATTTTTCATTGTAAAGGTTGAGAATTACCTGAGTAGAATCATCCTCAAAAAAAGCTTCATCAGTTCCTACTACCTCAGCATTTTCTTGTAATCTTTGGCGTAGTCGTCCTCGTAAATTAATAATCCGTTCTACTCCCTCCGTGGGTAAAAAAGAATAACAGAGAATCTTCTCTGCATTTTGTCCAATTCTGTCTACCCGTCCAGCCCTTTGAATTAATCTAATAATTGCCCAAGGTAAATCCCAATTTACAATAATTGCACAGTCCTGTAAATTATGACCTTCACTTAAAACATCCGTAGCAATTAATACACGCAATTCATCAGATTTTTTAACTTTATCACCCTTCCCATTACTAATAGGGCTAAATCTTCCTGTCAGTTCTGTAGGATTCGCTGATTGACCAGTTACCCCTGCTATTTTAGTAATATTTCTTGCCTGTAAATTATCTGTAAGATAGCGTACTGAATCAGCAAATTGGGTAAAAATTAGTATTTTTTCTTGGGGATGAACTTGTGTTAATAAATTCACTAAAGCATTTAACTTTTCATCATGATGAGGATTCCAATCACCATAGGATTGTAAGACAGTAATTAAGGCTTTGGCATCAGCTAACAAATCTTTTTTTAATTTATTGATATCAAATAAACTAGAACGCAACCACTTAAAACGGCGTTGGTAACGAGTAGCATATTCTTGATAAATTAATTTGGCTTGATGACGAAAACTTTTTTCTGTAATTTTATCTATCTCTAGATTATCTTGTGTCGAAACTTCATCATTATCATCTTCAGTTTCGGTATCAAATAAACTAGCAGCAACAGAATCAGTATCTTCATCACTATTACGAGTATCTAATAAATTAGCATCCTGAGTACCGATAGGAATATCTAACCCTGCTGACAAAGCATATAAATAAATAAAATTACGTAAAATATGCCGTTCAATTGATTGGATAAAAGCAAAACCACTACTTTCTAAACGTTTAAATAAATTTGTGCGGGAAAAACCCATTAATCTGCGTCCACCACGAAATAACCCATTAAGCTGCCTTTGTTCAGCTTCTGATGGTGCTTGTTTGGGTTTAGAGGCTACATAATTGCCTAATCCATAACGCGGTAGGTTTAATTGATTAATTAACTCTACTACCGCTTCAGAATATAAACGGGAATAAGGGTCATAATCAGCAGATTCTAAAGTGAATTTAATAGTCCGAGGAATCCTGTCTGGGAAATAAGAACGTCTCCCATCTGCAAATTCTAAATATTTTCGCACTCCCTGATTACTTTTAGGAGACTGATGAGGATCTGATTTGGCATAATTATCTTTAATAAACGAGCGAGTCCGTCGCACCATATAGCGTTTCATTAAATCTCGCCAGTCATCAGGATGTTCGCTTTTTTCAAAAGCAGCTAAAGAACGAACAGAACATTGATATTTTCTAATAAACTCTGACTCACCACCCAATTCATTAATAAAAGCCTCTGGCCGAAAACCTAAATCTTCGTCTTCTGGAAGAAATAATCTTAATTGAGCAGAAAGGTCAAGATAAGTTTTATTATAAGGAGTTGCCGACAGTAAAATACATTTACTTTCATTATTTTCAATATATTCAGCTATAGCTCGATATCTCTTACCTTCACGGTTACGTAAATTATGACTTTCATCAATTAATACCAAGCGATAACGGCGTAATTCCGGTAACTTATTTTGTACTTGACTAATAGGCAAAACCTTCCCATATAACCGATAATTATCAACATATTCCTGCCACATTTGCACCAAATTCTTCGGGCAAATAATCAAAGTTTCAAAAAAACAATCTTCTTGTAATATCTTGGCAAGGGCAGTTCCCACCAAAGTTTTTCCTAAACCTACTACATCTCCTACTAACACACCACCCCGTCTGGTGACATGACGTGCTGCTAACTGTACCGCAGCTTTTTGAAAATCAAACAAATTATTAAATTCACGAGGGATGCGAAATTCTGATAAACCAGCAATAGCTTCTTGGGACAAATGATAAGCAATCTTGAGATAAATATGGTAAGGCGGAATTAACTCTTCCCTAGCCCAGCTATTATCAATAATTTCCGCTAGTTCTTGAGAAATATCTATACAACCATATTCTTGCCAACGGTCATCAAACCATTTTTGCAACTTATTACAAGCATCATAGTCTAAAACATCAACATTTAATTCCCCTTGTTTCGCCAGTCCCGGTAAAGTGAGGTTACTACTACCTAAAAATCCCACTGTGGGAGTATTGGGGTCATTTCGATGTACCAGATATAACTTAGCGTGGAGGGGGTGACGCAGAAATAATTTCAGAATCAATTTCTTGGTTTTTAACTGGTGACTTAATCGCCGTAACCCTGCTTCATCTTGATTAGTCGGCGCACCAATAGCTAACTGTTGGCGAAATTCAGCCGCCATGCGTTTTTTCAAGCGCACAATCGCACTATTATCAATACGTCCATCACCAGTACCAAGGGTAAAAGCAACGTGTACTTCATCACTGGGCAAACTTTGCATCCCTATTAGTAGCCGACAGCAAGCACCTTCTTCACCCACATATTGTTCAATTAAATCATCAATTTTCCGCCAACCTCTGAGGTTAAAATAGCCAACGCAAAAATCAGACCGATGGGAGACTTTCAGGGTTTCCCGCAAAATCGGTAACAGTTGCAAATCTATGTTGTCAAAGATGCGTGGCATGATGTCATACCCAATAAAGACAACAATATGTCACCGATGACAAATAATGTTTCACTGTACATCATGGATGACAATTAATGTGCCATTGTAGAATATTTAAATAATGCGGATGAAAGGACTTGAACCTTCACGCCTTGCGGCACTAGAACCTAAATCTAGCGCGTCTGCCAATTCCGCCACATCCGCGTCAGTAAATTAATATAGCATAAAAGCTTATAATAAGCAATTAAAAATGCGATTTTCCGGCAAATGATTTGATAATGGGGAAATTTGAAAGGGAAGAGGTATTTTCATATCCCCATTATGGATGGGCGATCGCTCACTTCCTACATCAAAGCAACACGGGGTAAGCGGTGCTTAAATCCAGATAGAATTTCCCAGGATATGGTATTTAATTTTTCTGCCCAATCATTGGCAGAAATTTCTGACTCTCCCTCTTTACCTAATAAAGTTACTACTTCTCCTGCTTGTATATCCGGAATATTACTGACATCTAACATCATTTGATCCATAGTGATATTGCCAATTTGTGCCACCTTTTGACCGCGAACTAGTACCTGAATCTGGTTGGAAAGGTTGCGAGGTACGCCGTCTGCATAACCAATTCCTAGCACCGCAATTCGCATGGTATTAGGTGCAACAAATGTATGACCGTAACTCACCCCAGTACCAGCAGTAATTGTTTTTACTTGAGTGACCCTTGCCTTGACTTGTAATACCGATCGCAGATTGACAGTATGGTGTAAATGGGGTGCTGGATATAACCCATAAATAGCTAAACCCACCCGTACCATATCGTAATGTAAAGAGCGATCGCCCATGGTAGCTGCTGAATTAGCTAAATGCAGACAGGGTGCTGTGATTCCCAAAGCTTTAAGTTGAGCGATCGCTGACTCAAATCTAGCTTGTTGTTGTTTCATTACCGTTGTATCCTCACTATCTGCGGTAGCTAAGTGAGAATAAATACTGGCAATTTGTAATTGGGGTAATCCTTGTACCAACTGGACAAACTCAGCCGCCTGTTCCCAATCAGTTCCCAATCTGGACATACCTGTATCTAGTTTGATGTGGACTGGGAGCGGGAAAGGATTTTTAATGGTTTCTAAAGCAGTGGAAAAGATCAGAGCCTGTTGGGGACTACATAAAGTAGGCTGAAGTTGCCACTCTGCGATCGCTTGAATTTGTTCTTTGGTGTGAGTTGCCCCTAAAATTAAAATCGGAGCATCAATACCAGATTCCCGCAGTTGAATCCCCTCTGGAACCGTAGCCACACCTAACCAGCTAGCACCCGCTTCTAAGGCTGCCTGAGCAACTGTTATGGCTCCATGTCCGTAAGCATCAGCCTTTACCACCGCCATTAACTGAGTACGAGGCGATAATAACCGGCGTAAATGCCTAACATTATGGGATAAAGCTGCAATATCAATTTCAATCCAAGCTCTTTGAGAACACCAGGCATAGGTATCATAATGCCTCTGGGCAGCTAAATTTTGAGTTTCTTGATGACTTAACATTTTATCTATTCCTCTCACACCAATGGGAAAACTTCTTGCATCAAAGCCTTGTTGAATTAATCAGGAAGTTTACCCTTGATTCAGGAAGACGACAAGAAATGTAGCAAAATATCAACAGTTATTGGCATTATCTCTACGTGATGAGGGGATGAAGTGATGAGAATCTACTGCTTTGTCCCATTAGTTCTGAGGGGTAGAGGAAAAAACGGCTCCAGGCGCAGAGAGCGCAGAGTCAGAGGTCCCTCACTGAAAAAATCCCACAACCAAGCATAGCGCAGCTTGACGCGAAGCGTCATAAATACTTCCTTCCCTCTTTCACTCCTTCACTCTAGGGCGCAAGCCTTGCGCCCCTACTCCTTCACTCCCTATTTTCTAGCTAGTCTCTCATGGACGTTTGTACACAACCAAGGATGAAAATACCTTGACTGCGGCTCCCACACCTAAGCTGTCAACCATCAACTAACAACTAACAACTAACAACTAACAACCATTTTCAAGTTAGAAAACTCCAAAACCCCAGTCACATCCCTGTTCCCTGATAACTGATAACTGAATCTCCTTCTGTATAAATTATTCTCATAACCAAAGCTGCTCATATTTGTGTTAATATATGTAAAACTAATACCTTGAGAGTTCATCAATGGGGAAGGTTTTAGTCTTAAATGCCTCTTATGAGCCGCTTAACATTACTAGCTGGCGTAGAGCCACAGTGTTAGTTATCAAAGGCAAAGCCGAACGGATTGAGCACAATGGCAAAATGGTTTACACAGATTTTCCATTGCCAACGGTAATCCGGTTGCGTCACTATGTGCGAGTGCCTTACAAAGAAATTCCTTTGACACGAAGAAATATATTGCACCGTGATGGTCACACTTGTCAATATTGCGGTTACACGGGGGATGAATTGACATTAGACCATGTGGTACCGCGATCGCGTGGCGGAGGTGATAGTTGGGAGAATATGGTAACGGCTTGTGTCCGTTGCAATGTGAAAAAGGGAAGTCGCACTCCCCAAGAGGCTCGTATGCCTTTACGCCATCAGCCTCGCCGACCTTACAGTAGCTTATATTTTGAGGTCAGCAAACACCTGAAGAGCGGATTACACAGAGAGTGGCAGAAATATGTCATAGGGATGTAACTTTCTACAGCGCAAAGGGTGAACGAAAAAAGTAATAAGTAATAAGTAACAAGTAATAAGTAATAAATAGTACAGGGGTTCTTCCTCAAATGAGGTTGTACCAGCAGCCAGAATTGCTAAGCTTTTCAGTTTCAATTATGTACCTCACCAGATAGAGAGACACTGTGACCACAGGCTTTTTCGCTCACCCCAGCGCAAATAATTATAGATAAAACTTTAAATAAAAATATGCGGCTATCCGTGATGCCATACGGAAGTATTTTTGCGAAGATCTTAGTGCGTGGCAAAATTAGCCACGATTTAGTTGTATTTTTGACTTAATTAAATAGAAAATACGGCTTCACACTAGATCATAAAGCCCCTATGCAATTAAATCCTTCTCTTAATCAGCGTGAAAGTGTCTCATTGACAACAGACTACACCTCCTCCCCTTCCCCAGAAGAGGGAGAAACCGATACCAAAACAACAGTTGAAACTAAACGTACCCAGAATACTGCATCCACCATCCCAGAAAGCAGTGTGCCCCTTAAGCGGGTGAACTCCCAGGCACAGCAGAAGTCAGAAGAATTACGTGAATTATTATTAAGCTACTCCCATGGCCGTCAGTTAGTCATTTTACAAGATTTTCCCGATCCTGATGCTCTGTCTTCAGCGTGGACTTATCAGCTAATTGCTCAACAGTACGATATTAAATGTGACATTATCTACGCTGGAACTCTCAGTCACCAAGAAAATATTGCCTTAGTTAGACTCACGGATTTACCCGCTCAACGCTGGACTCTGCCAACATTAAAGAGTAAAGACCTGTCATCTTATCAAGGCTTTGTACTGATTGATAATCAAGGAACTACCAGCCAACTCATGCCAGTGGTAGAACAGGCAGGAGTGCCATTACTAGTAGTTATAGATCATCATAATTTGCAAGGAGATTTTAAGTGCGAATTTGTTGATATTCGTCCTTCTATCAGAGCCACAGCCACAATTCTAACTCAGTATTTACAAACGGGGTTACTACCCCTAGATAGCAGTATTAGCCAGCACGTTAAGTGTGCTACAGCATTAATGCATGGCTTGCATTCAGATACCAACCGACTCATGCAAGCCAAAGAAGACGATTTTATGGCGGCGGCTTATCTCAGTCGATTTTATGACGCTCAAATCCTCAAAGCCATCCTCCAAGCAAATCGCTCCAAGCGAGTCATGGATGTGATTGAGCGATCGCTCAAAAATCGCATCGTCCAAAACAACTTCTCCATCGCCGGTGTAGGCTACTTACGGTACGATGATCGGGATGCAATTCCCCAAGCTGCCGATTTTCTTGTCACCGAAGAAAATGTACATACAGCTGTGGTTTATGGTATTGTCCATGATGAAGATAATGAACTAGAAGTTGTGATTGGCTCTTTGAGAACCACCAAACTCACCTTAGACCCAGATGAATTTATCAAAGAAGCCTTTGGACAAGATAGTAGCGGACGCTTTTTCGGTGGGGGACGTACCGGCGCAGGTGGGTTTGAAATACCTATGGGTTTCCTGTCGGGTAGCAATGAGAATTCTAGTTATGTCAAAATGAAATGGGAAGTATTCGATTCTCAGATCAAGCAAAAGCTGCTGAAATTGGTAAATCCCAAAGACAACCCGATTTAACCATACCAACAGAGTTATGGGTGAGGAATTAATCATTAGTGATTAATTACCATGCAAAACTCCAAACTTCAGAATCAGGACTTAGCACTCAGATAGCAAAAACTGTGAAACTGTACTTAATTCGTCATGGTATTGCTCAAGTAGCAACAGACGAAATCGAAGATGGGGCACGCAGCCTTACCAAGGAAGGACGACAAAAAACAGAAAAAGTTGCCAAGCGATTGTTAAACCTCGGTTTACAATTCGAGTTAATTGCCACCAGTCCATTGGTAAGGGCGCGACAAACTGCGGAAATCCTGAAAGCAGTCGGACTGAGTCCCCAGATAGAAGAATGTACTTACTTAGCCCCCGATGGCAATATTTCCAGTTGGTTAGACAATTGGTTAGTACCCAGAAAATATGCTCCAGATGCTCAAATAGCCCTTGTGGGACACGAGCCATGCTTGAGTAACTGGGCAGAACTTCTCATCTGGGGAGAAGCTAGGAACAGGTTGGTTCTGAAAAAAGCTGGTACGATCGGAATAAAGCTACCAGAAACAGGTTCTCCCTTGGGTCGCAGTCATATGTTTTGGTTGACACCCCCCAAGTACCTGCTTTAACAGTATTTCTACAATTCTCCACGAATTGATGTAACAATCGATACTGTTATGGCAGCTATGATTTCTGGTAATTTAGGTCTTAACAAATCTTAAAACAAGCAGATGGTGTTGCCATGATGGTGTGCGAATATAAGCCTGGTTTGGAGGGCATTCCTGCCGCCCAATCGAAGATCAGTAATGTTGACGGGCTAAATGGAATATTGGAATATCGTGGCATCCGCATTGAGGAATTGGCAGAGAAAAGCACATTTTTGGAAACGGCTTATCTGCTAATCTGGGGTGAGTTGCCTTCAGCGCAGGAATTGGCAAAATTTGAGCATGAAGTCTATCATCACCGACGGATTAAATACCGCATCCGGGACATGATGAAATGCTTCCCAGAAAGCGGTCATCCCATGGATGCTCTACAAGCTTCAGCAGCCGCTCTAGGTTTGTTTTATTCCCAGCGTGACTTGCGTAACCCCGTTTACATTCGGAAAGCAGTGGTACAACTCATAGCCACGATTCCAACCATGGTAGCAGCTTTCCAACTGATGCGGAAAGGGAATGACCCAGTCAAACCTCGTGATGACTTAGACTATGCTGCCAACTTCTTGTACATGCTCACTGAGAACGAGCCAGACAGGTTGGCGGCAAGAATTTTTGATGTTTGCTTGATTCTTCATGCCGAACATACCATGAATGCCTCTACCTTTAGTGCTAGGGTCACAGCTTCTACCCTCACAGACCCCTATGCCATAGTTGCTAGTGCCGTAGGAACTTTGGGGGGACCATTACATGGTGGAGCCAACGAAGAAGTAATTAGGATGCTCGAAGAAATTGGCTCGGTGGAAAACGTCCGCCCCTATGTAGAGGATTTGATCGCACGGAAAGCCAAAATTATGGGGTTTGGGCATCGGGTTTACAAGGTTAAAGATCCCAGAGCCAAAATACTGCAAGAACTAGCAGAAAAACTATTCTCCAAATTTGGACAGGATAAGTACTACGATATTGCCCAGGAAATGGAACGGGTAGTAGAAGAAAAACTCGGTCACAAAGGAGTTTATCCTAATGTTGACTTTTACTCCGGTTTGGTGTATAGAAAGCTGGGGATTCCAACAGATTTATTCACACCGATTTTTGCGATCGCTCGTGTTGCGGGTTGGCTGGCACACTGGAAAGAACAGCTAGCAGAAAACCGGATTTTCCGTCCTACCCAAATTTACAAAGGTCTTCATGACCAACCCTATATTCCCCTTGAGAAGAGGTAGGGGTGATGGGGTGATGGGATGATAGTTGTTGGTTGTTGGTTGTTGGTTGTTGGTTGGGAGTTAAGATTTTTTATCTTTCACTCCCTCACTCCATCACTCCATCACTCCATCACTCCTTCCCTCTTTCCCTCCTTGTCTCCCCACACTCCCCACACTCCCCACACTCCCCACACTCCTCTTCATTAGGGAATCTTAATTAACACCATAAGTAGAAATTCTCATCCAAGGAACGGGGTGAAAACCATCCAAGGATATACTAGGCATGGGAATTGCACAAAATCTTAAGTTTTGCCTGGTTTAGGGGAAGATGTTAATGGGTAAGTTTACATTTATTAACTAAGAGGATAGTTAACTAAGATAAAGGATGTAAATACCAACAAAGGACAATTTCTGGTCAACGCCAATGAAATAAACCATGTGTAATTACCTTTATCTTGTCAACTACTCTACCTCTAGGAACAACTATCAATGCATTGATGCCCTATATTACTAACTAGCAACTAACAACTAGCAACTAGCAACTAGCAACTAACAACTAACAACTAACATCACCTATAGCCTTTTGTTGACTTCAAGAATGGGAAAACATGAATCCAGGAATTGATCTGCAAGGAACGTTTATTAAATCTCTGATGGATTTGGGATTACCAAATGGTACAGCCAAAGCTATCTGGATGCCACTACCAATGATTTTGATGGTGATTGGTGCCACGGTAGGGGTACTAACCTGTGTTTGGCTAGAACGGAAAATTTCCGCAGCAGCACAGCAGCGGATTGGTCCTGAATATATTGGACCTTTGGGTTTGCTGGCTCCCGTCGCCGATGGCATCAAGCTGGTATTTAAGGAAGATATTGTACCGGCAAAATCAGATCCCTGGTTATTTACCCTTGGTCCGATACTGGTTGTTTTACCAGTATTTTTGTCTTACTTGATTGTGCCCTTTGGACAAAATTTAACAATTACCAATGTGGGGATGGGGGTATTTTTGTGGATTGCCCTATCTAGCATTCAACCCATTGGGTTATTAATGTCTGGCTATGCTTCCAACAACAAATACTCCCTATTGGGTGGTTTGCGAGCCGCAGCCCAGTCAATTAGCTACGAGATTCCCCTAGCATTGGCGGTATTAGCGATCGTTATGATGTCTAATAGTCTCAGCACCATTGACATTGTTAATCAGCAATCTGGTTATGGGATTCTTGGTTGGAATGTGTGGCGACAACCAGTCGGGTTTATTATTTTTTGGATCGCAGCCCTGGCGGAATGCGAACGTATACCTTTTGACTTACCAGAAGCAGAAGAAGAATTGGTAGCAGGTTATCAAACTGAATACTCAGGGATGAAATTTGCCCTATTCTATTTAAGTTCCTACGTCAACCTGGTACTTTCTGCCCTATTGGTATCTGTTTTATATTTGGGTGGTTGGGATTTTCCCATTCCCGTCCATCTCATTGGTGACTGGTTGGGAGTCAGTGAAACTAATCCAGTATTGCAAGTGGTGACAGCTTCTTTAGGCATCACCATGACTGTACTCAAAGCTTATTTCCTCGTCTTCATCGCTATCCTCTTGCGTTGGACAGTACCCCGCGTTCGTATTGACCAATTGCTAGATTTAGGATGGAAGTTTCTACTACCAGTGGGTTTGGTAAATCTACTGTTAACCGCAGCCCTCAAACTCGCATTTCCCGTCGCCTTTGGTGGATAAAAGAATTTTAGATTTGAGGTTTTAGATTAATCCTAAAATCTCAAATCCACCATCCAACATCCAAAATTGATTAGAGAGAGACACCATGTTAAAATTCCTCAAACAAGTGGGTGATTATGCCAAAGAAGCGGTACAAGCAGGCCGCTATATCGGTCAAGGGTTATCTGTTACCTTTGACCATATGCAGCGTCGTCCAGTGACAGTCCAGTACCCTTACGAAAAACTGATTCCTAGCGAAAGATTTCGCGGTCGAATTCACTATGAATTTGACAAGTGTATTGCTTGTGAAGTTTGCGTTCGCGTATGTCCCATCAATCTACCAGTAGTGGACTGGGAATTTGACAAAACTAGTAAGAAGAAAAAGCTCAAACACTACAGTATCGACTTTGGAGTTTGTATCTTCTGCGGTAATTGCGTGGAATATTGCCCCACAAATTGTCTATCCATGACAGAAGATTACGAGCTTGCGGCTTACGATCGCCATGAGCTTAACTATGATAGTGTAGCCCTCGGTCGTCTGCCTTACAAGGTCACAAACGATCCTATGGTCACACCACTAAGAGAGCTAGCTTACTTACCTTCAGGTGTGATGGAACCCCATGATGTTCCTGCCGATGCTCCCCGTGCAGGTAATCGTCCAGAAGACCTCATAGAACAAGAAAAATAAATGAGAACAGTCCTTGGTTATTGGTTAAAACACAAATAATAAAGGACAAATGACAAATGACCGAAATAATTACTAATTCGTAATTCGTAATTTGTAATTAATGGTGCAAGCCCCTCAATTTATTGATGGAGATAAAAAAACACATTCCGAGCTTCTTGCCCCTACATGCGCGGTATGGGGTATCAATTACGAATTATTCTGACAAAGGACTAAAAAAGTGGATTTAGCACAAGGAGTACAGTCGGTTTCGTTTGCCATCTTGGCAGTAATGATGATTGGAGCAGCACTAGGGGTAGTGTTGAGTTCCAGTATCGTCTATTCTGCTTTTTTGTTAGGGGGAGTATTTATTAGCATGGCAGGAATGTACCTGTTGCTGAATGCTGATTTTGTGGCAGCGGCTCAGGTATTAATTTATGTAGGGGCGATTAATGTTCTAATTTTGTTTGCCATTATGTTGGTTAACAAACGCCAAGATTTCAAACCTTTACCAGCAACTTGGATACGCAAAATTTTAACGGCATTGGTGAGTGTGGGATTATTTGCCCTGTTAAGTATTATGATACTGGCAACTCCCTGGTCTTATTCTTCTGCTACCCCCGCAGATAATTCTATTATGCTAATTGGCGAGCATTTTTTCAGTGACTTTTTGCTGCCCTTTGAATTAGCTTCTGTGTTGTTGTTAATGGCGATGGTAGGGGCAATTATTCTCGCTCGTCGCGAGTATATCCCAGATACCGAAGTCTCTGTTGAATCTCCATCCAGCGTTTTGCAATTACCAGAGCGTCCTCGGGATTTAGTTTCAGCAGGAAGCGAAGGAGAGTAGTGGTAAATGGTTAGTAGTAAATAGTCATCATGAACTGTAAACTTTAGGGAATGGTGATAATCCTAAGTTATATTTAGAAGCACCCAACGGGCAGCACGTCACCCCCTATGAATGTACCCTTTTCCCGGTGCTTCTTCATAGTTTTGATTTCTATTCATTACCAACCTGCCAAAAATTTTTCTAGGAAGACAACAATTTATGCAACTTGAATACTTTTTATTATTAGCGGCTGCTTTATTCTGTATTGGTATCTATGGATTGATTACCAGCCGTAACGCAGTGCGAGTGTTAATGTCTATCGAGTTGCTGCTAAATGCTGTGAACTTAAATTTAATGGCATTTTCCAACTACCTAGACCCCACAGCAATTAAAGGTCAGGTATTTACTGTGTTTGTCATCGCCGTAGCAGCGGCTGAAGCAGCCGTTGGTTTGGCGATTATACTGGCAATTTATCGCAATCGCGATACCGTTGATATGGAGCAGTTCAATCTCCTCAAGTGGTAATATTGTGGAGCTAAAGCAGGTAATTATTGCTTACAAGGCCACAGATTCCCAGAGCAAGCGCTGGGCCGAAATCTGTGCCAAACAATTAGAAAGTCGCCAATGCCAAGTATTAATGGGTCCTAGCGGACCAAAAGATAATCCTTATCCGGTATTTTTGGCTTCCGCAGGACAACCAATTGACTTGGCTTTGGTTCTTGGTGGTGATGGCACTGTTTTAACCAGTGCTAGGCATTTAGCCCCTGCCGGAGTTCCCATTTTGGGAGTGAATGTAGGTGGTCATTTGGGGTTTCTAACGGAATCTGTGGAAGAATTTAAAGACACAGAGAAAGTTTGGGATCGATTGTTCGAGGACCGCTATGCCATCCAGCGACGAATGATGATACAAGCGGCAGTATTTGAGGGTCAAGGTTCTAATTTGGAGCCAGTGACTGAGCGATATTTGGGTTTGAATGAAATGTGTGTCAAACCAGCTTCCGCCGATCGCATGATTACTTCTATTCTAGAAATGGAAATAGATGGTGAGATGGTGGATCAGTATGTGGGGGATGGTTTAATTGTTTCCACACCCACGGGTTCTACTGGTTACACTGTTTCTGCTAGTGGTCCAATTATGCATGATGGGATGGAAGCCATTACCATCACTCCCATTTGTCCCATGAGCCTTTCTAGCCGTCCTTTAATCCTACCTCCTGGCGCGGTGGTAAGTATTTGGCCCCTAGGAGATTACGATTTGAGTACTAAGCTGTGGATGGATGGGGTGTTGGCAACTTCAATTTGGCCCGGACATCGAGTTGATATTAGAATGGCGGATTGTCGAGCTAAGTTTATTGTCTTACGGGAAAACAACTCCTACTATCAAACTCTGCGAGAAAAGTTATTGTGGGCTGGAACTAGGGTGCGTTATAGCAGTAACAATAATGGTAGTTAAATCCCGTCTAGCTAGAAAATGGTTGATAGTTGTTAGTTGTTAGTTGTTAGTTGTTAGTTGATGGTTGACAGCTTAGGTGTAGGAGCCGCACTTGAGATATATTTTCATGCTTGGTTGTGGGATTTTCCTGTGGGAG
>JAAUYI010062995.1_pt1 | contig 27210 bp, 21 predicted proteins | sample 7278041 | NCBI WGS metagenome assembly JAAUYI01 (sample SAMN14350216, study PRJNA611818) | marine sediment metagenome | isolation source: surface marine sediment (0.6m) | place: French Polynesia: Moorea | collected 2018-08
ACCTCTTCACTGTGGTAGTAGCTGAAAAACCTCTTGATCACACCCACGCTATCCTAGCATAGATATGCCATATTCCCAATTAAATTTGCGTATCCGGAGGTCTTCGGAACATTTTTCTATCACCGCTGAAAATAAGAGATGAAAATTGGTTTTTAACGAGCAACCGTTTTATCAGATCGTCAACATTACAGGAATGTAATGTTGATGCAAGATTGCAGTAATGATTTACTGTTATGCTGATGCTGGATATTTTTACACAGTAATAAAGCAGCAAATACATATGTTGAACGACTTAAAAGGTAAAAAATGGAAGGAGATCATATGTCCCTAAACACTCCTGAGGGCAAAGCTGCCGCGCCAGCGGACCAGTTAGAAAGTCATCAAACCAACGAGAAAAATGATGATGTCTACAGTTCCATAGAGGCTATAACCACGGCTGTCAAAGAAAGCTCCGCCTGGCTCGATCTGTTTAGGAGCCGCATGGGCTCGGTGGTTATCGGTCAGGAGAAGCTCATTGAGAGCCTGCTCATCGGCCTGCTCACTGGCGGTCATGTCCTCCTTGAGGGCCTCCCCGGGTTGGCCAAGACCAGGGCGGTCAAAGCGCTGGCAATGGCCGTGCAAACCTCGTTTCAACGTATCCAGTTCACTCCTGATATGCTGCCGGCTGATATTCTCGGTACCGAAATCTATAATCCCCGTGATATTTCCTTTGAGGTGAAAAAAGGGCCGGTATTCTCCTCCATCATCCTCGCTGACGAAATCAACCGGGCTCCTGCCAAGGTGCAGGCGGCATTATTAGAGGCTATGCAGGAAAAACAGGTTACCATCGGTGGGAAAACCTTTCACTTGCCGGAGCTTTTCCTGGTGCTGGCTACCCAGAATCCCATAGAGCAGGAAGGTACCTACCCGCTGCCCGAAGCCCAGTTGGACAGATTTATGCTGAAAACAATTGTTGGTTACCCAACCATGGCTGAGGAGCGCTTGATTCTCGACAGCATTGAGACGGACAGTACCATAGAGATGCCTGCAGTCATATCCTCTCAAGATATCCTGAAGGCACGCAGGGTGATCGACAGTATTTACATGGATGAGAAGATTAAGGAATACATCGTCTCCTTGGTTTGTGCCACCCGTGACCCGGGTAGCTTTCAACTCGACCTGCGCGAATACATAGAAACCGGAGCCAGCCCCAGGGCAACCATCAACCTCAAGGCAGTAAGTAATGCTCTGGCCTACCTGGCCAGAAGAGGCTTTGTCACCCCTGATGATGTAAAGACAGCAGCCTTTGATGTCATGCGCCACCGGGTGCGCACCAGTTACGAAGCGGAAGCCGAAAACGTAACAAGCGAAGATATAATCCGTAAAATCCTTGATACCGTACCCGTTCCCTGAATAAATGAATAGTCGTATTCCCAAGGAAATACTTGAAAAAGTCAGGCAAATTGAGGTTCGTACCAATCGTCTGGTAAACGACAGCCTGGCCGGGAGCTATCATTCCGTCTTCAAAGGACGGGGGATGAATTTCGACGAAGTCAGGGAATACGTACCCGGTGATGATATCAGAACCATTGACTGGAACGTCACCGCCCGTACCGGCAATCCGCATATAAAGAAATTTGTCGAAGAGCGGGAACTCACTATCATGCTGATGATTGACATCAGCGGTTCCGGAGAGTTCGGTTCCAAAGACACCTCAAAAAGAGAGATGATGGCCGAACTTGGCTCGGTGCTGGCCTTTTCCGCTGTACGCAACAACGATAAGGTGGGCTTGATCCTCTTTACCGATTTCATCGAATTGTTCATCCCACCCCAGAAGGGGCGGACGCATATCCTCAGAGTTATCAGGGAGATTTTGGTGTATAAGCCGGAACGGCAGGCCACCGATTTACGCTTGCCACTCGACTTTATCAATAGGGTGGTCAAAAGAAAATGTGTTGCCTTTCTCATCTCCGATTTCTGTCTGGGCAACGATTTTGACCATAACCTCGAGGAAATCTCCCGCAAACTGCAGATCACCAACAAACATCATGATCTGGTCAGCCTGGCAATTACCGATCCTCGTGAACTCGAACTTCCAAATGTCGGCTGGATCACCATCGAAGATGCCGAAACAGGCGAGCAGGTTGAACTGAACACAGCCGACCCGTCGATACGTCAGGGATACCAGGTTATTGCTGCAGACCGTCAGCAGAAGCTCAAACATGCGATGCAATCCTCAGGCGTCGACCTGCTCAACCTGTCAACCGATACGGCCTACCTTACTCCACTGCTGGGATTTTTCCAGGCTCGCCGCCGGAGGATGCACCAATGAGAAGTGCTTTGCCACTAACTATCTTCGGTGTTTTTCTCGCTCTGGTTCCATGCCCGGTTGATGGGAAAATGCCGGACTCCGGCGTTCCGGATGGCATGAATGATATAAAGGATATCTATGGTCCCATATCGTTGCCGGGAACGCCTCTCTGGCTCTATATGCTGATTGGCGCCGCCATCTTGTTGGTGACCGTTATACTGCTGTTTTTCTTTTTCAAAAGAAGAAAACCTGAACCGGTTGTTGAGATTTCAGCGCATGAACACGCCCTGGCCGAACTCGAGCGGGCCGGACACTATATCGAAAAAAACCAATCACTGCTCTATGCCGAAAAAGTTTCAGAAATTCTGAGAACGTATCTGGAGAGACGCTTTGACCTGCATTCTACCAGGCAGACGACCAGAGAGTTTTTCGATTCTTTGGTAACTCTGCCCCAGGAAAAAAGAAACGTATTACTCTCCCACCAGCAATCACTGCAAAGCTGTCTCGAGCAGTGCGACCTGGCTAAATATGCCCATAAAACAAGCGGCCAGGAAAATATGCAGCAGCTGAAGGCCCGCGTTGTCAAATTTGTCAAAGAAACCGTGGCGGAGGATAATGAGTAATGCGTTTCGTCTACCCTGAACTCCTCTGGCTACTCCTGCTTCTACCATTGCTAATGCTGCTGAAGGGCCGAAAAGGAACAGCCCCTTCGCTGCTTTTTTCTTCCACATCAGTGGCTCGCACGTTAGCCCAGGGCAGGACAATACGAGCCGGTCGCCTTGCTTTTTGGCTCAAACTGCTGGCCATCGGTTTTCTCATCATAGGTTTGGCCAGACCCCAGGAAGGCAGTACCACCACTGAAATTACAGCCAGCGGCATCGATATATTACTTGCCGTTGATGTGTCCAGTTCGATGAAGGCTATGGATTTCCAGCTCGAAGGCCGCTCCGTCAACCGTCTCGCCGTAGTAAAGGACGTAGTTGCCTCCTTCATCGAAGCCCGCCCCAATGACCGGATCGGCCTTGTTGCCTTTGCCGGCAAACCCTATCTGGTCAGCCCTCTTACCCTGGATCATGACTGGCTGCAAAAACGGCTCGAATCGCTGACCATTGGCATGATTGAGGATGGCACCGCCATCGGCTCAGCCATCGGCACGTCGGTGAACAGATTGCGCTCGCGGCAAGCAAAATCAAGAATTGTCATTCTGCTCACTGATGGGGTCAACACCAGTGGCAGAGTTCCTCCCCTGGTTGCCGCCGAAGCGGCGGAAGCCATGAAGATCAAGGTGTATACCATCGGCGCCGGCACCCGCGGCCTGGCTCCCTATCCGGTGGTTCGCTTCGGCAAACAACGTCTGATCAAGGCCCGAGTCGACATCGATGAAAGAACCCTGCGTAAAGTGGCCGAGAAAACTGGAGCACGTTATTTTCGGGCGACGGATACCAATTCCCTGACCCAGATATATGAAGAGATCAACAAGATGGAAACAACAACTAGAAATATCAAAAAATTTGAAAATTACCGGGAGCTTTTTCCTTACTGTCTAGCTATCGTCTTCGCGGTAATGGGCCTGGCGCTCGTTCATCAATACCGCCGGTTGCCGTAGCCAGAACATTGCATGAAACGAAAAGTCTCACTGAATAAAAACTAGTAATATTGATATATTATAGATGGTTTTTGGAGTAATTTCCAGGGTACAAATTGTATCACACGAGAAAAAGGTTCTTATCACCCTTAGGGCGAGCCTGTCGGGCCCATGGTCAGCGTTGTGCGGAGCTTGCTGTAGTTTACGACAGCTGCACTCCCCATGCCTTGTCCATAAACCCGTCAGACTCGTGCAAAATTCTGGCTAGGAGGGAAAATGCAATTTGCCCAGCCAATCTGGATTTTCATAGGCCTTTTGAGCTGTCTTGGCCTCTATATTCTGCAGAGCTTCATGCAGAAGAAACGACAAAGAGCGCTTGAGAGTTTTGCTGCTAAGGGATTGCTGGGCAAATTGACCGAGAATGTCTCCGATAGCAAACGCAACCTGAAGCTCGTTTTACTCCTGGCCGGTATTTTCTGCTGCTTTCTCGCTCTGGCCAGGCCTCAATACGGCCATCACTGGCAAGAAGTGAAGAGAAAAGGTATTGATATCCTTTTTGCCATCGACACATCGCTAAGTATGCGCAGCGAAGATGTCCAACCCAATCGATTGAGCAGGGCTAAACTGGCCATTCTTGATTTCGTCGACCAACTTTCCGGAGACAGAGTTGGTCTATTACCTTTTGCTGGTTCGGCCTTCCTCCTCTGCCCCCTGACCATTGATTACCTGGCTTTTGAGGAATCTCTCCAAGCCGTCGATACTTCAATCATTCCGCAACAGGGAACTAATCTGGCCGGAGCCATCCATGCAGCTGAGGCCATTCTTCATAACGACGCCAATCATAAAATCCTTATCCTCATAACCGATGGTGAAAGTTTGCAGGGAGATGGGCTTGCGGCTGCAAAAGAAGCGGCTGCTCGAAACATGACTGTTTTTACCGTAGGTGTCGGTACCCCTGCTGGTGAACTAATTCCTATCCAGCAAAACGGCCGACGTGAATTCGTTAAAGATGAGGAAGGCAACTTCGTCGTCTCCAAGCTTGATGAGAAGGCTCTGCATGCCATTGCCGAACTCAGCGATGGCCTCTATGTTCCCCTGGGAAACCAGGGCCAGGGGCTGACTTCAATCTATCAGCGCAAACTTGCCCTTCTTCCTGAAAAGGACCTTGCCGAAAGACGGCAAAAAATTCCCATTGACCGTTTTCCCTGGTTCCTTGGACTGGCCTTGGTGTTCTTCGTAGGCGAATTTCTTCTCAACAGCCGAAAGTTAGCAGGGGGCTCTCTGCTGTTCCGAACACTCCAGTGGAAAAAAAACCTAGGTATAATCCTTTTTCTTCCTTTTCTGGAAGTTTTGTATCCTGCCACGGGACTTTGCACCTCTCCCGGTGAGGAATTTTTTACTGCCAATGAGTATGAAAAAGCCAACAGCTATTACCAAGAAGCTTTGGAGGACGATCCAGACAATGCAGCTCTCCACTATAATCTGGGAGCTGCCGCTTACAAAAGTAACAGTTTCGATGAAGCCATATCTTCTTTTAACCAGGCCCTACAGAGCGATGATCTCTCTTTGCAGGAAAAGGCCTATTATAATCTGGGCAACAGTTATTTTCGACAGGGTGAAAGCATGCAAATCAGTCACCCCCAAAAAACCATAGAGCATTGGCAGGAGGCTTTAACAGCTTACAGCTCTACGCTCAAACTGCAACCTGACAACCAGGACGCCCGTTTCAATCACGAGTTTGTCAAAAGAAAACTGGACCAATTGCAGCAGCAGCAACAGCAACAGCAACAACAATCTCAGGAAAACAAAGGTGATGAGAATAATCAGCAGGACAACAAACAGCCAGACAAGCAACAAGAAAGCAGCAACCAGAGTGGGGATGAGCAAAGTTCTGCAGACCAAAACAACCAGGAAGACACAGAGAAGAACCGGGAAAATGAGGAACAATCTGAGCCCCATCAAAAACAACCTCAAGGCGAAGAAGACCAGCAGCAGCGCCCCGATCAGCAACTTTCCCTTGGCCATAAAATGAGCCGGGAAGAAGCAGAGCAACTCCTGCGGGAGATGCAAAATGAAGAGGGCAGACTTAACTTTCTGCCACAATCGGAAAACGACAACAACTCCAACAAAAGCCGTAAATGGTAATGTAGCCGATGTTTAGAAAATTTTTCTTATTGCTCTTTACTCTTTTCCTGGCCGCGTTAACCACGTTTGGCGAAGGACCCCTTTATTCCGCACTGGCTAGAAGCAATGTTGATCTCTCGGTAAGTTTGAGTCAGAAGCAGCTCCGTGTCAATCAGAGTGCAGCCCTCACTATCACCGTCACTGGTGCAAAGTCAGCAGAGATTGAGTTGCCCGAAATGGACGATATCGTTTTTCAACAACGAGGGCAGAGCAGGAAAATACAGATAATTAACGGCGATTTTTCCTCCTCTGTGGCGACCTCCTACCATGTCCGACCACTGAAAAAAGGAAATTATACCATCCCTCCCATCACCGTCCGGGTCGGAGATGAGGTTATGAAAACGAAACCGCTGTCGTTTACGGTGGTCGCTGATGCCGTAGAGCAAGGCTCCTCGGTTGGGCAATCCGGTGAAACCACTGGGAACAACGGTCTGGCTTTTCTAAAGATTGAGAATTTACCAGAAGACGGCTATAGAGGCCAACTTATCCCGGTTACCATCAAAGCCTATTTCCGCGAAGGCATACGTGCAGAAATCGACCATTTGCCGGCAATCACTGGAGCAAGTTATGTCCTCACCCCGCTTGACAGACAGCCTTTACAAGGCCAGGAAACAGTCAACGGTAGGAACTATTCTGTCCTTATCTGGAAATCATCCATTTCCGCGATCAAGGCTGGGCGGCATCCGCTCCAGATTGGTCTGGAGGCAACCTTGCTCATTCCGGTAAAAAACAGACCTGGCAGGGGTTTAGACCCATTTCTTGACGATGACGCTTTCCGGGGTTTTTTTGATCGTATAAAAAGAAAAGATGTAAACCTGCAAAGCACAGCCCACATGATGGCCATTGCACCTCTTCCGGAGGAGGGAAAGCCTGCTGATTTTAACGGTGCGGTCGGCGATTTCAACTTCAAGGTAGAGGCATCTCCCCGCCAGGTTGAAATCGGTGAACCGGTTACGCTCACTATGACCATCTCCGGTGAGGGCAATTTCGACACTGTTTCCGCCCCAGATTTTCCCGTAGCTACTGACTGGAAAACCTACTCGCCTGTCTCTCGTTTCGAGGATAAAGGTGAGGGTTATCGAGGCATAAAAATATTCGAACAGGCCGTTGTCCCTACCACCGGAGAGGTACAGGCCATTCCGGAGCTCAGTTTTAGCTATTTCGATCCTGCCGAGGGGTCCTATATAACCATTAACTCTGATCTTCTTCCTCTCCATGTTTCCGGAGGAAAAGCATTAGCAACACAGCTTCCATCGAAACAAAGCGACACCACCCTAGATTCACCTTCTGAAAAAGACCAGCTTCTGCCAACGATTGACCAGCATCTTACCAGCAGCAGCTTTACTCCGGCCATAAACCCCGTTTTTCAACTCCCCTGGTTTATCATTTTGACGGCGTTGACCACCGTCGTACTGATCACTGTTGTTTTTTTACATTTGAGAAAAAGATATCTTTCCCAAAACCACCAGCTTCTCCAGGAGAAAGTCCTCAAAAAAACACTTGCCGAAAAAGACAATGTACTGCAGATGGCGATCAAGCAGGGCGAGGATGGTCTGTTCCTTAAAACCTGCCGGGAAATGATTCAAATCCACTTGGCCCATCTGGCAGATGCCAGCAACAGAGAACCTGCTTCTCTCATCCTCTCTGACCTGAAAAACATGCTGCCTGCTGAATCACCTCTCATTGAAATCTTTGCTGTAGCCCAGGAGCATGCTTACGGCGGGGGAAGGCTGACGGTGGCTCAGATGGAGCAGTATCGTCAGCAGTTGCGCTCATCTCTGGAGGAAAACCGATGAGCGGCAAAGCATACTCACCGGCTATCACAGCAACTTTCTTGTTGACCGCAATGCTTGTCTGGCTGTTCTCCATCACTTCTGTCCAAGCGGCAGCTTCCCGTTCATTGCAGGAGGGGCTTCATCTCGGCAATGCAGCCTATGGTGAAGGCCGTTTCCAGGAAGCCATTGCAATCTATTCGGCTCTCATCGATGAATATGGTTTCAGCCCAGAATTACTCCATAATCTTGCCAACAGTTATGCAGCTGCAGGGGAGAATGGACGGGCAATTCTTCATTATCTCCAGGGTCTGAGAATTGCTCCTGGCGATGATGATCTGCAAGCCGATCTGGAGCTGATTAGGCAAAAAGCAGGACTGTTTGATCAGGAACATTCTTTCACTGAGCGGCTGTTCCGCCATTACAATATGAACCAATGGCTGACCAGTGCGTTAGCTTTCTACGGCCTCTTCACTCTGCTGCTTGGACTTAACCTTCGGCTTCACTTTAAAAAAGCCCTCTCTACTCTCGGACCTCTTCTTGTCTGTGCCATGCTGTTCTGTTGTCTGGGCGCCTACGTGCAAAAAGAAGAATGGTACAGCGGCGTCATCGTTGCTCCAGACGCCAGGCTTCTATTATCGCCATTTCAAGAATCGTCGACGAATGGTTCACTGGCAGAGGGGACGCTGGTATTTGCTGAGAAGTCACACGAAGGCTATCTTTACGTACGTGACCAGCGAGGAAGATCTGGGTGGGTTAATGGTTCGTATTTCGCTAGGATTAACACGTCTGCAGCTACATTTCACCGCGATGGTGTTGAACCAGACTCGTTGCGGCAATAGCGGCAGTCTCAGAACGAAGAATTCTCGTGCCGAGACCAACGGTCTGCCAACCGACTTTTCTGGCTGTCTCAATTTCCTCTTCGGTAAAACCACCCTCGGGTCCAAAAATAATAACGACAGATGTGCCTGATCTCAGCTTTTCAGCATGGTCATGCAGGCTTACTTTTTTCTCTTTTTCCCAGAATAGCAGCTTCAGGCTATCAACGGCAGCACCAGTAATATCGATCATGTCCTGGAACGAGTGGATATCATAGAGTTCCATTGTAGATGAACGTTCACACTGTTTGCAGGCTTCGGCTATTATCCGGCGCCAACGCTCACCTTTGCCCTGATACTGCTGAATGAGATTGCCCTGACTGCGTGCTGAGACAAAGGGATGGAATTCATCTACGCCTAGTTCGGTACATTTTTGGAGGATGAACTCCATATTTTTGGTTTTTATGCCGCCTTGACCGACGCTGAGCTTGCCTATTGCGGAATCCTCACGAGACAAACGAGTGCCTAGAGCAAGCTCGACTCTTTTACCGGTTGCAATGATTTCAGCTGAAAAGACAAAGCCATCATGATCGCACAGCTCTACCTGCTCACCCTCTTTGAGCCGTAGTACCCTGCTGATATGGTGCGACTCTCTGCTGCCGAGGAAAACCGAGTCTCCGCGGCGCTGCTCACTCTGAAAGAAAAAGCGTCTCATTTGATTAATCCGGTAAATGGAACGAAGACCTGGACAGCGGTTTTATTAGAGCCTTAAGTGCCCGGCCTAGATGCTCCTTTCTTTTTTGATCTCTTTTACATTTGGTTTTGGAAAGCAAGGTCCTAACCTCGCAAGCGGGACTCTGTTGAGTACCCCCTTGAGGGGTGTAAGTGCACAGGAGCTTCCCCCAACTTGACAGTTGCTAATACTTTCCGTTTTCTTGTTGCTAATGACGGAAATGTTTTTTTGGACACTAAATTACGTTTTTGACTCTGCCAGAAAAAATGGTACAACAATAATTGATCATTCCTATCAATGAAGATCCTGCAGAACACTCAAATTTACCTGAATGGGTGGCAGACATGTGGCAGTATAAAAAAAAACGGCAGCAGCTGTCTAACTCAAAAGAAGATTAAAATTACCACGATAACTTAATTTCTACCATGGAATCACACGACCGAAGAATACAAATGCGTTTTTCCCTGGATATCCAGGCCAAGCTCAGTACTGATAGCAGCAGCTCGGGGAAGATGATCTCCGAAGAAACCATGGCAACCAATATCAGCGCCGGTGGCGCATTTGTGGTAACGCAACACAAGATTCCCCTGGCGAGTAAAGTATATCTTGAATTTCTGGTGGATTATGAACAACTCAAAAAGCTGCGTTTTATCCTCTCCCTGGAGAGCTTGAAATCCTTCACCGGAAAAAAGATCTGGGTCAAGGCTACCGGTATCGTCATCCGCCAGGAGGATAGCGGCATTGGTATCATCTTCGACCAAGACTACCAGCTCTCGCCCATGGATGGCCAGGCCGTCGAATAAAAAAAGTTTATAGCACTCTGAAAATCAACTCTTTCGCCGCATCAGCAGCGCAGCCCATTCCTGCTGAGTGCGGAGTTCTTCAAGAATAAACCCACATCTTTCATACACAGCCTTGGCCGATTCTGCCTGGGTGCCTGCCAGAAGTCCGGAGAGAACAAGCTTACCACCGATCTCCGTTAGCCGCTGAAGGTCTGCCGACATGCTCAGTAATACATCATGGATAATATTGGCAACCACCAGGGAATGGTGCCCGGTGAGGTTTTCCAACGGCTCCTCGCTGACCTGCATTATTCCCGAAAGATTATTCATTCTGCAGTTTTCTCTGGCAATCTGAACAGCAACAGGATCGTTGTCGATTCCGAAAACCTCTTTAGCCCCGAAGAGTGCCGCTGCCATTCCTAAAATACCGGTACCGGTGCCGACATCGAGCACAGATCGATCATTTCTTCTTTTTAGAATTTCCTCCTCCATGAACTGAGCGACCAGGGATGTCGTGGCATGGTGGCCGGTACCAAAAGCCATTCCCGGATCCATAACCATGACCTTTTCCTCCTCCTGCACCTCATATTTTTCCCAGGTAGGCGCAACCACAAGATGGGGAGTGAGGTAATAGGGAGAAAAATGCTTTTTCCAGGTTTGCCCCCAATCCTCCTCACCAATAAGTTCATGGTCCAGTTGCGGTGTTTCTACCTTGAATATATTCGACATTTCTTGGGCATAGTCTGATATGCGGTTGATGATCTGCTGCACTTCCTCAGCAGTGGGACTTTCCTTGTCTACATACACCTTGATGATCTGCTGCGAAGAGCTCTCAAGTTGATCGACCTCTACCCCTGAGCCGATAACACCGACTAGAAAATCGGAGAGCGGTTCAACCAATACCGGAGCGGTTACCAGGGTAATCTTCAGCCAGGTTTTCATAACACGTTATTTCCTAGAAATTTTCAGACTAAAGCTACAGCATATACGTTCTACCATTCATCATTTCTCAATAAATAGCAATTTCTTTCCCGATGCTTCCGGCTCTACACAGCGATTCATTACAGCTGCAAAGATAAACAGAAATAATCTCGGGCCATAACCGGCCTCAGAGCACTGCCGTCTAAAAATATTTCGACAATTTCAGCGTTTCAGATTACCTTCATTACGTGTTGGTTAGCCAACCCGGCCGATATAGCTGAGGCGGCTCCGAGATGCGGGTAACGCTGATATTTTAGAGTTTCCAAGCCGCTATCTGCATTTTAGGCCTTAAACCTCTGAATATATATTTCTTTGTGAAACCGAAACCATACAGCACCTTTGACAGGAATGACTGGTTTCTTGCCTGTCCCGATTGCGATCTGGTATTGCCGAAAGTCCAGCCCCCTAAGGGTAATAGAACAGAATGCCCCCGTTGCGGATGCGTATTGCTTAATCATTGTCACGACACCGTCTCCCGCTCATTGGCCTTGGCCCTCACTGGTCTGCTCTTTTATTTTCCGGCAGTCCTCCTGCCATTGTTGACATTTCGTAAGCTTGGCTTGAGTGAAACCGGCAACATCCTCAATACTGTTCAGGAATTCATCGACCAGGAATATTTTCTGGTGGCACTGATAGTCTTACTCTCAGCCGTGCTCTTTCCCCTGGTCAAACTTTCTCTGCTCGCCACAGTTTCGTTCTGTCTGAAGATCAAACGCCACCCGGAATATCTCAAACTCTTTTTCAGGATCTACAATTATCTGGACTCGTGGGCCATGGTAGAGGTTTTCCTTCTGGGCATCATGATCACCATCATAAAAATGCAGGATTCCACGGAAATATATTTCGGCGCGGGATTTTTCTGCTTCATCGGTCTGGTTCTGGTAACCATGGCAACGTCGTTGACCGTGTGTAAGGAAAGCTTCTGGATGCTTATTGAAAGCAAAGGAGAGAGGAGTTGGCAGTATTTCCACAATACCATCTCCGCCGCCCTGGCAATCGGCATTAAAACAGCTGCTACCAACAATCTCTTTCTCTGCCGCGAGTGTCACCTGCTGTGTTATAATCACCCTGGCCATGCCGGAAAAAAACAGATCTGCCGGCGGTGCGGAGCAACACTTCATTTTCGCAAACCGGCTAGTATCTCCAGGACCTGGGCCTTGACCATAACCGCATTGCTGCTGCTTTTTCCGGCCAACTTACTGCCGATAATGCATGTTGATTTTCTGGGTATTCCCAGCAGTTCGACAATTCTCGATGGTATAAAAATCTTTTTTCAGGAAGGTTCTTATTTTATCGCCCTTATCATTCTGACGGCGTCAATTCTCATTCCTATTTTCAAAATAGTCGGCCTGGTGATAATCCTGCTGACCATACAGTTCCGCCGCCCCAAATATCTCCGGCAGAAAACGGCGATGTTTCGCTTTATCGAATTTATCGGGAGATGGTCAATGCTGGACATATTCGTCATCGCCCTACTCGGCTTTTATATCAATTTTGGATTTCTCTCTTCGATTGAGACAGCTCCCGCAGCGACGTATTTCTGTCTTGTCGTGGTAACCACAATGCTGGCGGCAATTACTTTTGATCCGCGACTCCTGTGGGATTTGCTCAATGGTGAAGAAGATTATGAACTCTCAACACAATAGTCTGGAGAAAAGCAATGGAACCAATTCCTGTATTTAAGGAAAAAAAGGCGATTTCACCAGTCTGGACATTGCCTATCATTGCCCTAATCATTTGTGCCTGGATTGTTTATACCAGCTATAAGAACGCCGGTATTCCGATCACCGTTTATTTTGAGGATGCCACCGGTATTACAGCCGGCAAAACACAGGTCATTGCCCGTGGGGTTCCTATCGGTACCGTAAAAAAGATTGTACCCGATGTCGGCAACAGGAGAGTCAAGGCCTCGGTCACCATTGATAAATCAGCAGCAGATATGCTGGTTGAGGATACCTTGTTCTGGATTGTCCGACCCGAGATCTCCGCGGCCAGTGTGGAGGGACTCGATACACTTTTTTCCGGAAGCTACATCGGTATTCAGCCGGGCACATCTGCAACCAACGCCGAAGAGTTTATCGGTGTTGAAGCTGCCCCTCCCATTCCTAAGGAAACACCTGGGTTGCATGTAGTCCTGCGAGCAGAAAAACTTGGATCCATCCAAAATGGCTCTTCAGTCTACTATCGAAATGTTGCCATTGGCTCAGTTACCTCGCACAGTCTCGACCAGGCAAATGATACGATTACTATCAAGATATATATTCAGCCGGAATATAGCCACCTGGTCAAGGAAGGAAGCCGCTTCTGTAATGCCAGTGGAGTCACTATCCAAGGGAAGCTGACCAACCTGAAGGTCCAGGTTGAATCGCTTGCCTCGCTCATCCGAGGGGGCATTGTTCTGCACACTCCCGAACAACTTAGTGATACCCCGCCAGTCGACAACGGCCATGTGTTCCTTCTGTACAAAGACGTCGATGCAGCCAGGTATGGTATTAAAATGACCCTGCAACTTGCCTCCAGCAAAGGCATAACCGAGGGAGAGACCCAGGTTATTTACCGGGGACTTGTTGCCGGGGTGGTAGAAAAAATAGAATTCAGCAATGATGAAAGACGTTCTGTCACCGCTCACATCATGCTTGATCCGCGAGCTGAGAGAATCCTCCGGGAAACCACACAGTTCTGGATGGTCACACCAGAAATAAGTCCTGAACGAATTGAAAATATTGATCTTCTGCTGGCCGGATCATTTATCACTTTTGATCCTGGAACGGGAGCTTTTCAAGATCAATTTACCATACTTCCGGAACCTCCCCCCCAAAAACCCCTCCGAGCCGGCACCGAATTTATTCTCTCCGCCGAAGATTCCTATGCTCTGCAACGTGGAGCACCAGTGATGTTTAAAAGTAAAAAAGTGGGAGAGGTTCTCGACATCGAAATCGATGAATCACTCTCTCACTTTTCCATTCCGGTCTATATCTACAGACCCTACGAAAGGCTCATCCGAGCAGATTCTGTTTTTTGGAGGGATGGCGGTGTGTCCATGGAAGCCTCCCTGCAGGGAGTTGAAGTGCAGGCCAACTCCCTAGCCGCCATTCTGCGTGGTGGCATCTCCTTTCTCACCCCGGAAAACTCCCAGAAAAATCCAGTAACCGAAATAGCCGGTACGATATTTCCCGTGTATGGCAGCTACGAGGAAGCCCGCCAGAAATCGAAGGCGCTACAGGAACCAGGTTTCCGCTTTCAGCTGATTACCGATGATCCGAAGGCCTATCGAGCAGGGACGCCTATTTTTTATAAAAATATAAACGTAGGAGAGGTATCCGGACTACGCCTCTCAAAAAACAACCTGCACGTCCTGCTCGATTGTTTTATCCGAGAAATCTATGCGGATACGGTCAATTCATCGTCACGGTTTTATGATTTAAGCGGTATTACCGTTGCCGGCAGCTTGTCGGGTGTCTCCATGGAAACCGGCTCATTGAGATCCATCCTTGAAGGTGGACTGAGCTACTTTACCCCGAAAAAAGAAGCCGGAAAATCGGATAAACCGACCTTCCCTCTGTATGCATCAAGAGACAAAGCAGAGGCTGTGGACAAAGCAGCCATTATAGTGAAATTCAGTGACTGTGATGATCTGAAAGAAGGCGCTCCGGTGAAATACAAAGGTGTTGTCATTGGGGAAGTTGCCAAACTTCGTTTTGCCGATAATATGCGCGACATCATGGTCACCCTGCTCATCGATCGTCAGGCAGCAACATTCTTCAAAGAGGATACCAAGATTTGGCTTGAACAAACTGAAATCAGCCTTTCCGGTATAAAGAACATGAAAAACGTTCTCTTTGGTTCGTACATCAGCATCCTTCCGGGTCCAGGCCCCCTCAAACGTACATTTGTGGCCCAGTCCAGTCCGCCCATCAAGCAGGTGGAAAAGTTGACCGGCTTGCAACTTACACTGCAGACGAAAAACCTGGGTTCGCTGAAAATCGACTCACCTGTTTATTATCGTCAGATACAGGTGGGGAAGGTCACCAGTTTCCGGTTATCGGAGACCTATGAAAGCGTCCTTATTTTCATCAACATCGAAGAGCCATATGTGCCAATCGTCAGGGAGAATACCAGGTTCTGGAAGGCAAGTGGTGCTAGAATCAGCGGTGGTCTTTTTTCGGGTTTGTCAATATCAACGGAATCCATGGAAGCACTTCTCACCGGTGGTATTGCTTTGGCCACACCGGAAAACGCGGAAATGGGCAAACCGGTGGCAGCTTACCACCTCTTTACCCTGCACAATCAAGCCGAAGAAGAATGGCGGGACTGGCAGCCAAACATCACTTTGGTAAAAAAAGAAATACCAAAATCAGTACCGACCGCCAGAAAAGCAGAATAGGGTGAGGGACAATCCCGAAAGACTTGTGACCTACGCCTCGGCGACGATAACGCGTGAAACGGGGGGAACGTAATATCTGTTTTCTGCTGCGGTTACGCTGCTACTTTCGCTCTGTTTGGTTCCATCGTTGAAGACGATGAGATTGAGATGAAGTAGATTGTATATTTCATTACACAGTTCTTCGAAAGAAACTGATACCTGTTTTTCAATATCGGCAAGGGCGGTGACTCCTTGAATACATGAAAGTATGCGCAGCATTCTCGGCGTCATGCTGACCTCACCGAAATTCCAATTCTGAGTCCGCACAAACGCCATGTCCTGGATATGAGCTTTATACATATTTTTCTCCTGACACTAGAAAGATTCAGGGAAGATCTCTCCCTGTTTACTCCAGGTATACACCAGGCGTGGTAGTGCAGGAGACATGCCAGATCCGAACAATTCTAACAATTCCAGGCTTTCCAAGGAGAATTGATTACCCGCTTGGTCTCAAATTGCTATTTTTTTGCACTGATGTGGGAAGATTTTGTAACCAGTATGTCAATTTGTGCACCTTTTTGCCTTCGTGTTCAGGGCTTTTGCCATTAAAATTACCAAACAACATGACTCTTACCTGACAAACGAATGGTCAAAAAACAGCAATCATATTCTGGTATCCATTGACTAAAAAATACAACCAGGGCAGGACAATTATCAGTAGACCTGTGGTTACCAGCCAGAGACTGTTGGCAAGTTCCAGGTCCAAATCAAAGATGGAAGCGGCTACGAGAGCATTAAAAGCCACAGGCATAGAACTGAGAATGAGAACAACCTGAAAAGGCAGACCGCCAGCTACTTCATGAAGATTCAGAAGCAGGGCCAGCGAGCAGGCTATCACCGGAATAATGACAAATTTGGTCCCGGCCACAGCCCCGCATTTGCCAAGGTGCTTACCAACGCTGGAAAAGCGCATGCCAAGACCTATGGAGAAAATGAGCACAAAGGTACCGATAGGCACGGAAAAGGCGGTAATAACCTCAAAAAAATAAGGCCTGACCACACCGGCAAGATTCAAGGTTACACCGATAGTAAAGGCTGAAAAAGCCGTGGCCACAAAAGGATCCTTCAATACACTCAAAAAACGCTGGCTCAAGGTGGCCTGAATTGTTTCGCTTCCCCCATAGTACCTGGCAATGGGAAACCCTATGGTATAATAGCTCATTTCTTCAAACATCTTATAAAGCGCCACCAGAGCAAATCCTTCCTCTCCTAGGAACATGAAACATACCAGACCGCCAATTGCCCCGATATTGGTAAACGAGCCGCAGCAGTACATCACCCCCCGCTGTTCTCTGCTCACTCGGAGGATATGGGCAAAAATCAGACCCAGCAACCCGCCTAAAAGCAAAGCAACAATACCTACGACGGGCAACCATACTACCCTCAGGTCACTGAAAGATACCACCCAGACAGCACCGAGAAAGGAGATTGGCATGAAGATCAGCAGACCTATTTTCTGGAGTATTTTCCGAAGACTGATAATATCCAACGGCAGACTCACTACATCTCTTCGGCAGAGCTGTTGCAGGAGATAACCTGAAGATAGGCCACTGATGATCAATGTTAATGAGAAAAGTAGCTTTACCATGAGAATCTAATCTGTTGCCTGCCTTGTTTGTCTACAGCGTAAAGATGATATGGGTGAGGACCAAAATCCTCATAGATGTACCGGAAGCCTAAACCAAAAAAGATGTTGGCAGCCGCGAATTACTTCCGTTTCCTCTTAATATTGTAGCGTTTTTTGGCCTCACTGGTGAGTTTTCTGAGATTGAGCCCCAAGTCTTCCTTGGGGTTCAGAATGTATAAGCTATATTTTGGCAAACGTCTCCCAGGGTTGGTCTCAGAATATATTCTCAAAATCGCATATACCTGAAGATCACCATACGTCGCACAGGCTTCCTCTGGCCTGATTTTCATCTTCTTTCTCTTGAGCTCTTTTTGAAAAAGAGGAGATATTGCTTCAAAAGAGATGGTGGCAAACTCACCAAATTTTCCAATTCCAAGCACCCGGGTTAATCCGGTGAAGTTATTTTCCTTGTAGCGTGTATCATGGCAAACGACCACATGGGGAGCATAGAGAATTTTCCCATCGCTTGAAACAGCCTGTTCGCGCGCCTGGTCGAGGTCATGGATGAAAATCTGCGCCTGCTTTTGCGAAAAGTTGAGCTCTGTTCTGTTATAGGCAAAAAACATGGGCGGATTGATAAGTCCCACAGCGATACATGAACTGATTCGGGTACGCGCTCCATACGGAGGTCTCATATAGGTTGGACAATGGCTTTTTATGATATCATCGGCCGTAGTCTCAATGGAACTGGCAGTGCCTATTTTCATTTGCCGACGATGAGCCGCTCGCTTATAGGTGTAAATTCTTCGGGCAGCCTTGGAAAAAAATCCGCCGTCCAGGTTGATCCCCGTTGCCAGGCCATCTGGATAGAGCAAGGAGGCATTATCATAACGCATCGCCTCCCTGACTTTTCTTCGAAAACCAGCAGCTTCAATCTGACCATAAGGCGTATATCGAATAAACCGCTCATCGACGTCCTGGAAAATTAATCCACCGGGAATGAAAATAGCACCTTTGTTATCAAATTTCCCGGTTGCACCTTCATCACTTTTTTCGGGAAGGAAACCCGTTTCATACTGGCCGATCATCTTCCACAGTGTATCCAGGCGAATTGCCACTATTTCCCTGATGAGTTCATTGTCGATGATCGTCTTTTTGGTGGCCATAGTTTACTTTAAAAGTCGGATTATGGTGTTAAAAATAGCGCTGAGAACTGCTATATCCTATTGTAAAAATGATCACTTTTCAATGATCGGTAACTGTCTAAAAAAACGATTCCACGCTCACACATCAGCAGCTATAGCCTCAATATTTCATGAAAAACAAGCTTTCATCGTTTTTGTTGATAAAATTCAATATCATAAAATAGATTTTCTATGATTTTTGTTGGTACATTTTTGTCCTTGAAAGATCACTGGCAGTCTCATTTTTTTTTCTCTATACGGGCGTACCTGCTGAACCCATCCTCTTCGTTATCAAGGTCTTGCGGTAGATCATTAAAACTATGCCCATGATGCCTCGATTATGAACCCAGCAGGCACGTGAAATATTGAGGCTAGCTACAACAAAACTCTCGATAAAACTTCCCAATAGTTATCCAAATTACAGGTAATGTGCTGATATTGATTTAAAAACACTAGCCACGTGAATAAATAGCTACTCGAAGGAACAGTGTCTGTTACTCTGAACAAGAGGCGGTCATTCCAGAGTTTCTGATTGCCAACTCAGCTTCAACAGAAAAAAGGCAACAGGTATATAGGCAGCCAAAGCAAACGCTGCTATAGAAGGATAGATGATTCTGGTTTCTGGCGAATAGATAAGCAGGAAGGCGATAAAGGCTGGCATTTTGTCAAACTGCATCACCGCAAAAAGAGCTAGGACAATCCTTCTCATAAGATCGGGATAGTTCTCCGCAGTAGCCTTCGATGCCTTATAAAAAAGATACAATGCCGCTATAGTGCCGGCCATATACAGACATGTTCCCCAGAATGCATGCATCCCCAGAGTTGCCGAATCCAAACTCAAGCGCTTTTCATCCGAGGGAAACCAGAGAAAAGCGGGGATGAAAACACTGAGCAGGTAGGCAAAAAAGCCGCCGACAATATGCTGCAGATGGATGGATGAGAGTGTTTCGGCTGGAGCGTATTCTTTTCTTTTGGTCAGCACCAAGCCGGTCATGACGGCAAGAACAAGGGCGAGCACGAAAAACGGCCAGGCTGCACCATCACCAAATACGGGAAACCAAAGTTCCCGACTGGCTTCGGGAACGACAAACATTATCCCGAAAAAGGTGGCGGCCAAGGCCCCGAAACCAATGAGCAAACTGCTCATTATTCGGGTGAAGCCGGCAATATAGCATATCCCTGAGGCTCCGGATATGAATACTACGAAAATAATTCTTAAAATCATCAATCTGCTCCAAAAGTACTGCGAAGGAAGATTGGCAGCTCACGGCCAGTAGTGTGAACAACGACTACAAATAATGTGTATTGTTTTGTCTTTCGTCACCTAACAATACTACACTTATCCATAAAATTTTTCCTTTTCAATACAATACTATCATGCGATACTGTGACAGCGTGCCAGATCTTATAGAAAGCTTGGCTTGCAAAAGGGCAGAAATACATCGAGGAACCTTACCGGGAGACTCCCGACCATGTTAGTAGCAATCTTCTCCGATATCCACGGTAACCTGGAAGCTTTTCAGGCGGTGATTAAAGATCTTCAGAAATACCAGCCTGATACGGTCATCTGTTTAGGTGATCTCATAGGTTACGGCCCTAACCCTGAGGAAGTTATTACGCTTTTTCGCAAGCAAGACTATAAAACGGTACTGGGTAATCACGAAGCAGCATTGCAGAATCATAAAATTTTAAATTCGCTTAATTTTCAGGCCAAGGAAAATGCCATAGCCACTGCCAATATGCTTTCTGCAGAAAGCATCGGGTACTGCCGGAGCTTATCCAAAAATCTGCTTTATGGCGGAGCCCTTTATGTCCATGGCTTTCCACCTTCTTCGGTGATGAAATACGTCACCATGGCAACAGATGAGAGATTCGCCTCTTTTTTTACCAAGAGCAAGCAGCGGATTAATTTCGTCGGTCATAGTCATGACCTGCTCATTATTTCATGGAAGAACGGCAAGCTCATCAAGGAGAAATTGGCAAAAGGCGGCCATACTCTGGAAAATAATACCAAGTACATCATCAACGTGGGCAGTGTCGGGCAACCAAGAGATGGCAATTATTGCGCTAAATACGTTCTCTGGGATACAGACGCAAACTCACTTATGGTCAACTATGTTGATTATGATGTCCAGACGACGGTAAAAAAAATACAAGACTGTGGTTTTCCAGAAACCTACGGCAAGAGGTTATATTAAATCCTAGGCCAGTTCAGATACTTGGATTTTGCGGTCAATTACAAATTGTTTTATGTTATTCGGCCAGGGTTGACCTGCTATTTTTAGGGTTGTCTTCATGAATATCGGCGCTGCGAAGATATTGATCATTCCCTGATTCCTGAGCAATTGATGTGCTCTGATAAATTCGTGATGCAGCAGAACGCCCCTCCAGGGCGTGCTGCGCCAAACCCGATCCCGCCTCATCGTACATGTTGAATGCGGTACATACGCTATAGCTGGCCAGCTCCTCCACCTCTTCAGGAAACCGGGCAACGGCCGCTACCTGACAATTGAATCCGATGCTTCTAATCTGGTGGGCTGCAAACAGGTTGCCCTGATGATTGGGCATGGCCAGGATAATTAGCTCAAGCTCCAGGTCCCGCTTCAGCTTGAGCCAAAACTCTGTATCCAAGGCATCGCCTAGGATGACGTTTCTAGCCTCTGCCCGATTGCTTTCAACCCGTTCAGGCGAGTGCTCCACTCCACAGATACATTCTCCAAAGTGTTTGCGCAACTCTTCATAAGCACCTACGCCGATGCGGCCCATGCCGAAGACCAGGGCCTTGACCTGGCCCGGGTCGATGGGAGCCTCCTGGGGATGGGGCTTTTTCCTGTCTAAACGATAAAGAGAAGGTCCGTATCGGCGGTAGATCCTTTCCGCGTTGGCACTCAAGGGAGCGGAAAAGGCGAAGCTGAGACTCACCGCCATGGCAATAATCAGCAACCACTCAGGCGGGAGAAGCTGTTCGCTGACGGCGATCGCTGCCACAATAAGGCCAAACTCCGAGTAGTTGGTCAAGGTAAGCGAAGAAAACAGGCTCGTGCGGGCACGCAGACCGAAACGACTGACAATCAAGTGGTAAAGGACGGTCTTGAAGGGCAGAAACAGGCAAAGCAGAGTAGCAGCAGCCAACATCTCCAAACTTGGCAGTCCCTGCATGCCAATGGAGAGGAAGAACCCCACCAGCATAAGCTCTTTGAACCCCAAAAGGGCTTTGGAAAGAGAGGAAGCTTTGGGATGGCTTGCAACCAAAACGCCGATGACCAGAGCTCCAAGATCCGGTTTGAGCCCTACCAGAGAAAAAAGCTCTGCTCCCACACCCAAGGCCAGGAAAAGACCGCATAACAGGAAAAGTTCTCCTCTGCCGGATAGATTTATCAACCAAAACAACGCTGGTCTCAACAGAGGCAAGCCAAGCAGAGCCAACGCCCAGGTACTCGGAATTTTACCGGTTGCCCCGGTTAAAAACAAAACGGCAAAAATATCCTGCATGATCAGAATACCTATGGCTACCTTTCCATAAAGGGCCGTCATGTCACCTTTTTCTTCGAGAACCTTAACAGCGAAAACCGTACTGGAAAAAGCCAGGGCAAAGGCAAGGATCATCATGGTAGACCAGGAAAGCTGCAGCAACGGAGTGGTAAGCAGGCTTCGTCCCAAAGCCAGTATGCCGCAAAAGAAGATGGTGGTCAGGATCATCTGAGCTGTGGAACTTACCCAGATTTCCGGCTTAAGAAGATCTCGAATATCGAGTTTAAGACCAATGGAAAAAAGCAGCAGAATGATGCCCAGATCAGCGACCTGTTTGAGACCTGATGGGGGCGTAAGCCCCACCAAGTTAAAGACAAAGCCGGCCAGGAGAAAACCCACCATGGGGGGAAAGCCAATGCGGCTCAAAACTAGACCGAAACCGTAGGCAAAGCTGACAAGAACTACAAGCATCTCTTTTCCTGTTTGCCCATAAATATCAGCCGATGTGATATGAGTGAATTTTGGACATTTGGGTCCACCTCCTGATTGTATGACAAAATACAATGGAAGAGCGACTCATGGTTCGATTGACACCGGTGTTGTAAATCCTGGTGGCTTTATGGCAAGCACTGAGCAGGAAAGCTGGTCAAGGATTGCTTCAGCGGTATTGCCAATGATAAGCCCGGATATACCAGTATGAACGACTGTTCCCATGACGACAAGATCCGCTTTTATATTAGCGGCCATTTCAGCAATTAGTTTTTTGGGTGATCCCTTGGGTAAATGAAGTTTTGGAGAAAGAGAATCATACATCTCTTCCCCCATCCAACCACGTAAATATTCGGTCAGTTGGATCAGTTCCTTTTTGTGGTGCTCATGCTCCTTTTCAACGTATTGGTTAAAGTTTCCATGTGACATACCGCTTATTGAGACAAGCGTCTCCTCGGCCAGTGCCTCCCAGACATGGACAACGTTCAGCGATGCGGAATCATTTAACGCAAAAGAGGCTGCCAGTTCCATTATCTCACGATTGAGCTGCTGCTCTTCCCGGAAAGGGCTGACCAGGTCAAAATCTACAGCTGCCATAATGTTGCTGTACTTTGTTTCATTAAGCGGCTTTATCAACCAGACAGGACACGGACATTTGCGAAGCAGGTGCAGGTCTTCGCTCCCAAAGATCCTTTTCGTCCAGCTAGGATTTTCCGCAGGTTTGATAAGCAGGTCAAACCCATTTCTTAGAACAGCCCGTATGGTTTCCAGAAAAGCTTTACCAATCAATATATCCACTTGAATGGATAAATTTTTTCTGACGGGTTGGAGCATCGACTCCAATAGCTTTCGACGCTCAGACGCCACAAAGTCACGTAATCCGCTGGATATCGATCCACCTGAGGGTAGACCGATACCTGCCGAGACAACCTGGGTTGGAATTACATCTATAATAGTGAGATCTGCCCGATTTTGTTCAGCCAGCATCACCGCCCGTGCAATAGCCGACGACTGATCCACCGTCGGTTCGCTTAAGTAAAGGATGTTCTTGAAACGTTCCATGAATTAAATATAGGTCAGAGATGATCGCTTCGTAAACCCACTCTAGTCGTTTCGTGTGCTTTGTTAGCCATTACTACTGGAAAAACTATGTTCTTTCATCCACACTTTCAAGGAATTTCTGGGTAAATTGTCCATACTTTCAATGATTAACTTATCAGAAATACTGATTCGATCCAGCGCGACCGACTTTGAATAATTTTTCCATGAACAAAGTTTGAGAAAGAATCAATCGAAAAACATCACAAACAGAAAACCTTTTTTACCTTGCTTTTCCGGAGCAACAAAGATATCCAATCCTGACCCGGCTAATTGCTGCTTCAAGCCTTGATTTAAGCCTGCCGGCTACCTATGAAGTGGCGGTAGCGGAGATTATCGGCAAGTAGTTGCTCATGGCTGCCGCAGGCGATGCTGCGACCATTTTCCAAAAAACAAACCTGATCGACCCGGGCCAGGGCCTCTTGAGTATGAGTGATGAACAGGCCGCTTCTCCCCGCCAGGTTGGTAAAAATCGTTTCGGTGAAACGGCGCCGGGTTTGATTATCGAGTCCTTCGGTGGGTTCGTCGAGGATCCAGATGGGTGCATTCTTAAGCAGCGCTCTGGCAAGAACCAACCGTCTGGCTTCACCCCCGGAAAGTTGTGAACCGTTTTCTCCCGCCCAGGTTTCCAGGCCATCCGGCAATCCAGCAACAAAATCAGCCAGCTGGGCCTTTTCCAAAGCTTCACGGAGTTGTGTTTCGTCTGCATGTGGTGCGGCTATGAGCAAATTATCGCGAAGAGTTGCGTTAAAAATGTGGGCTTTTTGCGAGACCATGGTGACCATACTCCGTAATTGCTCTTCGCTGAAGAGACGCAGATCAGAGCAGCCAATCGAGATCGTTCCGTGATCGGGGTCCCAGAAGCGGGTGAGCAGGTGCGCCAGAGTGGTCTTGCCGCTACCGCTGGGACCAACCAGCGCCATGGTCGACTGCATAGGGATCAGCAGATCGACAGAATCGATGACCAAATTACTGCCTGATTCGGGGTAGGTGAAACTTACCTGACTGAAATCGATGACAAGGTCTGGCGGTTCGGGCGCTGGGCGCGCTGGAAAAACAACGGTTGAAGGTGCTTTACTGACTTCAAGCAAACGTTCAGCCGCAGCCCTGATTTTGCCAAGTATCTGGTAGGCAAGCGGCAAAGGCTGTATGGATTCGAAGGCGGCGAGCACTCCAAATGCGATCAGTGCCAGAATCGGTTCGGAAAAATGTCCGTTTTGGGCCAGTGGTGCTGCCACATAGAGAGCAAAAAGTGCTGCCAGCCCGCCAAATAGGCTAACAAGTGCCGTGGAGCCACCGGAAATCATGGCCATTTTTTGCTGAAGCCGAAGCAGACGGTCACTCTCGGTTAGCCGCTGATTATTATGACGATGATAGGCTCCGTACACAACCAGATCACCCATGCCCTGCAGGTCTTCCACCAGGTTGCTGCGCAGTAAGGCTTGTTGCTTCTGGATTTCCGCACCGATACGACGACCGAGCCAACCGATTAGAATTGGCGTCATGATCCCGGCAAGAAGGAAAAAGAAACAAAAAATCAGCGCCAGAGAAGGTGCCAGCCACCAGAGCAACCCGCTCACCGCCGCAGCCACGGTAAGGGCGGCAATCGTTGGCGACAGAATACGAACAAACAGCGAATCCAGGATATCAATGTCGGTGACAATCCTGTTCAAGAGATCACCGCTATGATGACGATAGAGACTGGCCGGCGCCTGCGGTTCTATCTTCTGATAAAACCACACACGCAGGGAGGAGAGCAGCCGCAGGGTAGTCTCATGAGAGATGACCCGCTCGGCATAACGAGCTCCGGTGCGGAGCACAGCAAAACCGCGAACACCTGCACTTGGGGTATGAAAATTGAAAAGGTGGGCAGTGGTCAAACTCAGACCGACAACTGCAGACGCGCTGAGAAACCAGCCGGATAACGCCAGCAGACCGATGCTGGCAAAAAGAGTGAGTATCCCGGTAACAAGACTCCAAAATGCCCATAAACGATGAGGGTGCAGGAGTTTGATGAAAGGAAACAACTCTTTCATGATATCACCTGTTCTCCTCCGGTCAACAGACCGGCATAGACACCATTTCTTTCCAGCAGCTGCTGATGGCTGCCCTGCTCGATGATCATACCATTGGCCATCACCGCGATCCGATCGGCATGTCTGGCGGTATCAAGCCGGTGGGTAAGCATAATCATCGTTCTACCCTGCCGCAAACGCTCGAGACTGGCCATGATCATCCGTTCGTTTTCCAGGTCAAGGCCGGCGGTCGGTTCGTCCAGTAAAAGCAGTGGTGCATCCTTGGCGAAGGCACGGGCCAGGGCCACCCGTCGTACCTGGCCCCCGGAGAGCTTACAACCCTGCTCGCCTACCTCTGTTGCCAGACCTTGGTTAAATTGATCGTCTGGCTGCAGATTTGCCTGTTCGGCTGCTACCTGAAGCTGCTGCGGGGACAAATCAGGATTTCCCAGTCTAATATTGTCTGCCAGGCTGCCGACAAACATTTGTGATTGTTGAGGAACCCAAGCTATGCGGCGGCGCCATCCATCTGAATCGAGGCTCTTAATGGGGCGCCCATTGACGAGAATCTCACCCTGTTGCAGAGGCAGGAAGCCGAGGAGGAGGTTGAGAAGTGTTGTTTTGCCGGCACCGCTGGCACCAACTATGGCCAGCCATTCGCCGGCGCTGACCGAAAGGTCCAAGCCATTGAGGGCCAGCCTGTTACGTCCGGCATATAATTGGCTGACCTGACGGAGTTCAACAGCAACACTTCCGGTGAAATGCAAAGGTGGTGGTGCATGTTCAGGTTGATCTTCAAGGTCAGTCAACAAGGCGTGCAACTCATCTGCGGCTCCCAGCGCATCGGCCCGAGCGTGAAAATGGGTGCCGAGGTCGCGCAGGGGCAAATAGACGTCGGGCGTGAGCAGCAGCAGGAAAAGGCCGGTGCGCAGGGTAAGCTGGTTTCCATAGAGGCCAAAATCCAGATAGTTGAGATAGGTGAGGCCGAGGAAAACTGCGGTCATGGCAATGGCCACCGAAGTGAAAAACTCCAGAACGGCCGATGAAAGAAAGGCCACTCGCAACACTGCCATGGTCCCCTTACGATATTTTTCTGAAGATAAGGCGATACGTTCTGTCTCCTCCTGGGAACGCTTGAACAATTTGAGTGTCGCCAGGCCTCGCAGGGTATCAAGAAAATGGGCACTCATCTGAGATAAAAGCTGAAAATTCTTCTGACTGAGTTTTTCAGCGCCCCGCCCAATTAAAATCATCATTGCCGGAATCATGGGGGCGGTAATCAGAAAAATCAGGCCAACGGCCCAGCTGACGCTGAATGCGGTGATGATGATCAATACCGGTATGGTCATAGCAACTGTTTTTTGCGGCAAGTAATGAGCGAAATAGCCGTGTAATGCTTCAACCCGTTCAATGATTGAATTGGCCAACGGTGCCGTTTGTTTTGCCTGTATAGCCATCGGTCCGGCAGCAGTGAGCTGTTCGATGAGATTCCGCCTGACGAAACGCCGTACTAACGTCGACGAATGTTGCCCGCAAATCTCCCGTCCCCAGGCAAGCAACGCCCGGATTAGGAGAACAGCGGCAATTGCGACGAAGGAGGACAGCAATGGCTCACGGGATAGCCCGTCAATTACCATACTATGCAAAATATGGGCGAAAAGCGCTGCCTGGGCAATGGCACAGACCCCGCCTCCTGTTGCCATAATCATGGACAACATCACAGGACGGCGACAATGAGTGCGCAAAGCGTGGAGCCAATCAAGGGGGGATGACAACGGTGAAGCTCTCCTCGGTTGAAAACAGTTGGTTTTATGCCTA
>JAAUYI010137541.1_pt1 | contig 26998 bp, 25 predicted proteins | sample 7278041 | NCBI WGS metagenome assembly JAAUYI01 (sample SAMN14350216, study PRJNA611818) | marine sediment metagenome | isolation source: surface marine sediment (0.6m) | place: French Polynesia: Moorea | collected 2018-08
TTACATCAGCAAAAGCTTGAATAGATAAACTTTCACCCCTGCTGAATTTTCCTACATTTTTATACCCATCCCTTGCAGGTTCTCGATAAACTTCCACCCATTCCTCATTGATATCTATTAACCAAACTTCCAGCACACCTTCTTCAGCATAAAGAGGAACCTTCACTTCTCGGTCATATTTCATCGTACTATCAGCCACTTCTATGACGAGGAAAATATCTTGTGGCTGTGGATGGGCGAATGCGTAAAAATCTTCACGGGGTTGTAATAAAGCAATGTCAGGTTGTGGTTCGGAGTTATCGCTCAATACTACAGGATTTTGAATGCTGAGAATTACTCTATCCCCTAATAGGGGGACTAACATATTATTTAATCTATTTACACAACCTGCGTGCTTTGTCCCAATAGCTGCCATCTCAACTATCTCTCCCCGTATCAGTTCCACCCTGTCATACTTGTTGAGAATTCCCGACTCAATCATCTTGTGGTAATGCTCAACTGTGAATTTGTGCCGGAGTAATTGCACAGACATCGCTCCCTCCACTATTCCCTATTATCTTATTATTCCTCAGCTTTTCTGAGGATGGGATATATACCGCTACGGGGAAGTCAAAAGTCAAAAGTTGACTGCGTATAGCCCTAGGGCGTGTTTTCAAACCCAAAATTGGCATAAATTGTAGGTTGGGGAGCCACTCTTGTGCGCGGGTTCCCCGCGTTGAGAGAAGTGGCGTTTGAGGGACGAAACCCAACATTCTTCGTTCGATTTGTTGAGTTACTCTTCTCCAAGCCGTTGTTGCGTCTACACTTCGTTCTACCCAACCTTGTATCTTAGAAACAGTGGTAGAAGAAAAAACCGCAAAGGCGCAAAGAGCGCGAAGTTAGAGAAGGAGAGGATAAATTGTAGGTTGGGTTGAGGGACGTAGACGCGCAGCGGCTTCTCGCAGAGTAACCCAACTAGCAAAAATAGGGAGCATCCCAAATATTATTAAATATTGTAGTAGACATCTCCGAAAAAGAATGTAAAAGCCTTGTGCAGTCAGGGTTGATATCTCATTTCCGGAGAGGTCTAGTGTGGGCATCTTGCCTGCTTTGTATGTAAAGGGAGCAAGATGCTCCCACTACCGGATATTTTTGAAAAATTGGGATGTTCCCCAAAAATATTGTTATTGTTGGGTTTCACTTCGTTCTACCCAACCTACACTCCTTGATGGTGAAAATTTTTTCATCGGGACTACCTTGAGAACCGTAGTTTTATAACATGACTTTGGGATTGCTTCCTCATACCAAGTTGCGTTGGAAGCATCCCACTTTTTTTTTATGTCATTGCGTTCGCGTAGCGTGCGCGAAGCGCTCACGTAACTAAGTGGAGTGAAGCATAAGTCCTTCGGACACGCTTCGCGAACGCAAAATCTCTCACTAAGAACAAAACCATGCGATTGCTAAGTCCTTCGGACACGCTCCGCGAACGTCGTTCCTCCTCGCAATGACTGGGTACTAAACCTCATCTACCTTGAGAACTGTAGTTTTCGAGCCATGAATTTGGGATTGCTTCCTTACGTCGCAATGACACATCCGAATAATCAGAAACTCCAGGTTTCAACATGGACGGGGTTTATCTTTGAATGCAACTTAGTATTACGTCGCAATGACGCATCTGAATAATTAGAAACTCCAGGTTTCAACATAGACGAGGTTTAAATTTATCAAAGTCCGCAAAAATAAGGGTTTTGCATTTTTATAAGCGCGAAAGTGATTAAAGAGGGTTATATCAGTTTGGGATGTTCGAGAAAATTTGTATTTCGCAAAAATGATATAACTTCAGAATTCAACTCTTCTGAAGAACCAAACGAGGCATCATGACAGCAGTTTGCCAAAATTTTTAGTTGGGAATTGGGAATATGTTTATGTAATTTTGTTCCATGTTCTGCTGGGAACCAACTATCTTGTTCCCCCCACAAAATCAGGGTAGGACATTCAATTTTGTGGAGATTTTGTTGAATTGTACTGAGTAGATTAGGTTTATTCTCTTGCAAATCTTGAATTTCCTGGGCGGCTATTTGTAATTCTTCCGCAACTTTGGTAAGAGTGCCAGGAATATCTGTATAAGGATAAGCTATCCAGTAAACATCATCTTCGGTTAATTTTGAGGGATCGAACATTACCCCGCGCCGTTCTGTTGCCATAAGTTCTCGAACTAGGGGGGCAAACAAATAATTGAGACGCAGGGTATCAACGGTTTGGATTAGTTCCAGGGGGATTTGAGAAAGTAACCACATTCCCCAATGGGGTAAACGTTCTGCAAAAACGGGTACATTGACAACTACTAAACGTCCGATTAATTCGGGATTATTTTGGGCTAAGGCAAGGGAAACTAATCCACCTAAAGATTCTGCCAAAAGTACTACTGGTTCATCGCAAAGTGCGAGAATAATCCTTTCCAACTCCAGGATTTGATGACCTTTTTTCTCTCGTCGCCATAAGGATTTTTCCGAAAAACCATAACCCTTAGCATCAAAACAAATCACCCGGAAGTGTTCAGATAAAGGCTGAATACTAGAACGCCAATTGTAACTCCAACTACCTAATCCATGTAGTAGAAATAGGGGCTTACCAGTACCAACTTCGCCATAGGCAATTTGTACGGGATAACCATGACTATCACTAATAGTTACCTGTTGCCGTCCTTTGGGAAAATTCGCCTGCCACCAATCTTTTTTCATAACTCTTCTCAAAAACTCATTTAACTGCCAGTTAAATTACCCCACAGCAGTTTTAATACTATTATGACAAATGCGACGACTCCCACAGCCAAGATTAACAATCCCGCTAAAATGACAAATACGAACCAACTATCTGCCTTTCTTCTCTGGTGGGGGGCTTGGAGGTGCTCTTCGAGTAATTTAATGTTACGCTCGTTAGCTGTCCAGGCAATATCAAATATATCCCCTAACACTGGTATAACGCCCACGAAAGCATCTATAGCAATATTAATGAACATTTTGCCCAAAGTACTTTGAGATGCTCCTAGACGAGCTGCTTCTAGAACAATATATGCGGCAAGTAATACGCCTAAAAAATCTCCTCCCACTGGCAATAATCCTAAAATTGGATCTAACCCAATACCAACATTGGTACCGGGGATGGGAATGGCTTTATCTAGCAAGCGACTGAAAACACGCAGACGTTTTAATCTTGCTGCTTTCGTATCTGGGTTAATTTGAGGGAAGCGAGTTGGAGGTTTAGACATGGTAGCGTTGGCATGGCAATCCATGACGTTGATGTAATCGCTACATATTTTACTGCTACATAAAACCTAGACAAAGCTTTTTCTCACGCAAAGACGAGCCAGTGCGTTGGGCGGCTCCGCCGACTTGTAGACGCGCAGCGGCTTCCCGTCAGGGTAGCAACTGGCGTGCAAAGACGCAAAGAATAGTTGTCCATGTGCAATATATGGATATCTAAAAGCCCCCGCATTCTATGTGTGGGGAATGCGTTACAGAATTAATATGTCGTAGAGCTATCATTGTAATATCATCAAACTGTTCAGCATCTTGCATATAAGCTGCTAGTACTTCCTTTATTTGCTTTAATAGAATGTCAGCGGAGGGTAAAGGTTTATTTAACAAAGATTCTAATCTTTCCTGTGAAAAGAATTCACCTTCTATAGAACGTGCTTCTGTAACTCCATCTGTGTAACCAAAGAGCAATTCTCCTGGTTGCAAGTAAGTTTGAGCAATATTCCACTTCATTTCTGGAAGCATACCTACAGCTGGTCCTGTTGCTTGGAGTCGCTGTTTTACCCCTCCTTGTTTGTCAAGAATATATAGTGGCTCATGTCCGCCGTTAATGTATGTTAAAAGTCCTGTTTTAGGCTCTAAAATACCAAAAAATAGTGTGGCAAACATACCAAGCTCGCTGTGATTTTTGGCAACATAGTCATTGGTTAGGGAAACAGCTTGCAGAGCATTGAGGTGAGCTAAATTAGTTGACGTTGATTTACCCAACCAACCGTTTTCAATTGGCTGATTTGCTTCTAAAATCGCATGGGAGGGTCCTCGAAGTTTACTTTGATAAGCAAATACTCGTAGCATACTGCGGAATAAAGCCATAAATAAAGCTGCTCCGACTCCTTTATCACAGACATCAGCAATTACCAAACCAATACTACCGTTTGCCAGTTCAAAGGTATCGTAAAAATCACCTGCGACTTGACGTGCTGGTTCAAAAAAAGTTGCAATTTCCCAGCCTTCTTTTTCGACTAATTTAGTTGGCAAAAAGTTCTTTTGTATTTCTCTACCTGTTTCCAATTCGTGGTTAAGAGCCTCAGAATAAGCTTCCAGTTTATTTAGACTTACTTGTAATGCTAATTCAGCTTGCTTGCGATTGTAAATTGCTTCTGTAATTTGACTAAACATCTTTTTAAATGCAGCAATTACATCTCCTAATTCATCTTTACGCTGAATCACAGATGAGGAAAAATCAGGACTTTTTTCGTCTTGACTAATAGCTTCTCCTGCTCGAATTAAATCATCCCTTAAAGATAAAATGGGACGAATAACAATAGGTTCTAATGCTATCCATACACCGAATGTGACAAAAATAGAGATTATCAATACTAAACCAGCAATTCTCATGGTAAAAGCATTTAATTCTGGTTGTACAGATGAGACATCATGACGGATAATTAAGAAATTATCTCTTCTCAGTTTTTTTGGTGTCCAACCTGCATCGTATCTTAAGCCATCCTGAGTACGAAAAGTTTTGTGTGGATTTTTTTGTAATTCCAAAACGGAAAGTTTTGGTTTCTCTCCAAAGCTACCAATCAATTTTCCTTCAGCAGTATAAAGAGCACCTCCAACAATTATATGTCTTAGCTTCCCCATTAAAGGTATTGGCTTTAGTTGTGGTAAACTACTTACTTGTTGTAGTATTTGCTCATCTGTTTCTTCTACTACACCTGGTGCAGTTATTTGTGTGAGTACAGAGACTTTTCCTGCTGATACTTCTTGCAACTGATTCAGGAATTCTTTCTCTCTTCTGATAATTGAGGGAATAAGAATCATGGCTTCAACTACTAAGATACTGGCAAAAGCTACAAAAACTATATGCCGAGATAAGCGAGACTGGGGTAATTTAAGCCATCTGAATGACATTTACTTTCTCTCCTATAATTATTAATTGTCTTTAAAAATAACAATAAATAAATCAGGACTTAGGCAATTGTCACAATCAGTGATTGGTGCGTGAGGTTACAAGCCTGATGACGGGAGCATCCCACTTTTGTACGTCATTGCGTTAGCGAAGCTTGTCCGATAGGACATACGCAACGAAGTGAAGCGAAGCATAAGTCCTTTGGACACGCTTCGCGAACGCAAAATCTCGAAGCAAGAATAGTCTATGCGATTGCTAAGTCCTTCGGACACGCTCCGCGAACGTCGTTCCTCCTCGCAATGACAGGTTCATTTTTATCTAATGGCAAAATAAAAACTGGGATGCACCCCCTGATGACTACGTTCAAATATGATCGCAGCGTCACGCAACGGCAATAATGCGGGCAGAAAATCTACACCGCATTTTGCCTCCCCTACAGAAAAAATATGCCAATTGCGTAAGTCCTAATATCATTAATTGCTTCCAGAATCCCTGTAGACAACAAAGGTATGGCGATTGCGGTGATCAATATGTTGATACAAAAATTTATCTACTCCACTAGCTGCTAAATAAATTCCCAACCCACCAATCTCTCTTGTCTCCAGTGGCTTTAATAAATCATCTGGCTGTTCTTTTTTTGTGGAATCATATTCAATACCTCTGTCTTCCAGGTGGATGATTAAACTTTTATCGCTAAGTTGAGCATGACATACTATGTCTCCTTTAATTCCAGCTTCTTTGTAACCATGAATGATAATATTTGTAGCGATCTCATCTACTGCTAAACGAAGCTTGTACGCTTTTGTTTTAGGTAAACACGCTTGTTTAGCAGCAAATAATACGTACTTTGCTATCTCATCTAAGGATTCTAATTCCCCGGCGACTTTTAGAGATTCCATGTTTGGATTTTGTACATAAAAATATGTCTTCGATAATCATAGGATTTACGCACTCGTGACGAAAAATAAGGCTTTGCGATTACTTCACTTCGTAAGCGCTTCGCGCACGCTAACGCGGTAAGCGTTCGCGCAGCGTGTCCGAAGGACTCAGCTATGCCGTAGGCTTTACGTAATGACGTAAATACGTAGCTTGTGCGTAAGTCCTGAATCAAAAATGACATCATATCTTTCACTGTGTATTTTTGAAGTTTAAAAATCATCATTATCCATAATAATTACACTGTGATGAAAGCCAGTTTTTTTAATAGTATCTAGCACCATCTCTTGAGGGGATATTAGATAAATGTCAACATTAGCACCCATTTTTTGTTTGGCAAATATTAAAATTCTTAAACCAGCACTTGACATATATTCCAAGTCTTTCATGATTAAAACTAGCTTTTGAATATCTGTGGCTGTGGCGTTTTCGATTTCTTGTTTAAAAGTTGGTGCTGTTGCAGCATTTAATTCTCCGGATAAAGTAATTTTGGCGATGTTAGCATCAGTATTTTCTAGAATTGCTTGAAAAGTCATAATTTTCTCCTTGATTTAATTACTAAGATGGCGACTAACTAAAATAACTACAGAACGTTCTCCGACAAGTATGTCTTTTTGATTTGCTAATTTAGGTTCGTTCCCTGGTTCCCAACTATCTTTACCTGGTGTGCATCCAGTATTGACAAATATGTGCCATTCCATGTGCGATGGTAAACTGGGAATTGTAAATTGCAGTGATTCCCAGTACATATTCATGGCTACATAAATGTAGTCATCTTCAATAGTTCCTTGTTTGGTATGTTTACCACAAAGCATGAATGCTAAAGTACGGCTATGATCTGACCAATCAGCATCCCATGCTTGAGTACCATGCCAAGTAATATCTGCATAACCACTACCAACCCGATCGCGATTTTGGAAATGTTGACTATTTCTGAGGACGGGATGAGACTTACGAAATGCAATACACTGTTGAGTAAATTGGAATAAATTTGCATTCTTGTTTAACAGATTCCAATCCAACCAATTTAATTCGTTATCGTGACAATAGGTGTTATTATTACCCTGCTTAGAACGTCCAACTTCATCACCCATGAGTAACATCGGTACACCCTGAGAAACCATTAACATGGCGATCGCGTTTCTCATTTGTCGTTGTCGCAGAATATTAATTCTATTATCTTCTGTCCACCCTTCTACACCACAGTTCCAACTTTCATTATCATTGGTGCCATCGTTGTTGTTTTCGCCATTAGCTTGGTTATGTTTGCCATTGTAAGAAACTAAGTCGGCTAAAGTGAAACCATCATGGGCGGTAATGAAATTAATCGATGTGGAAGGAGGACGACCACTAGCAGCATAAAGGTCTGGAGAACCTTGTAAACATTGTGCCATCTCCCCAATATTACCATCGCCCTTGAGAAATTTACGAATGCGATCGCGATATTTCCCGTTCCATTCTGACCACCGTCCGTATGCAGGGAAGGAACCGACTTGATATAAACCACCTGCATCCCAAGCTTCTGCAATTAACTTACACCTTGCCAAAATAGGGTCAAAAGCCAGGGTTTCTAAGAGTGGAGGATTAGCTAAAGGGGCGCCCCAAGGGTCACGACCTAAAATAGAAGCTAAGTCAAAACGGAAACCATCAATGTGATATTCACTAGCCCAATAACGTAGACAGTCAAGCACCATACCCCTGACAATTGGGTTATTACAGTTGAGAGTATTACCGCAACCACTGAAGTTATAATAGTAACCCTCTGGGGTGAGCATATAGTAGGTTTGGTTATCTATACCCCGAAAGGAAATGTAAGGGCCATTCTCATTTCCTTCTGCTGTATGATTAAAGACTACGTCGAGAATTACCTCAATCCCATTTTTGTGTAACTCTTTAACTAATGCCTTCAATTCATCTACCTGCATCCCAAACTTACCTGTAGCAGCATAGCCAGCTTTAGGCGCGAAGAATCCTACAGTACTGTAACCCCAGTAGTTATAGCGGGTTTCCCCTGTTTCAGGATTAAGATGACTATTTTCAAATTCATCGAATTCAAATATGGGCATTAATTCTACTGCATTTACACCCAACTGTTTGAGATAAGGGATTTTTTCCCGAATACCTGCAAATGTACCTGGATGTTTGACTTCAGAGCTAGGGTGACGGGTAAAGCTACGGACATGCATTTCATAAATAATCAAATCTTCCAGAGGAATTTCTAAAAGCCTGTCATCTTCCCAATCAAAATCATCAAAAGCAATCCGAGACCGATGGTGGTAAATATCATTCCAATCTGGTGTTTTACCCCAAATATCCCGTCCGCCAATAATTTTGGCATAAGGGTCCATCAAAACTTTACTTTTATCAAACCAATGACCCGCCTGAAAATCATTTGGTCCTTCCATCCGATAACCATATTCGATGCATTCGTAGTCCAAACCAAAGACAATCATGCAATAAACATTACCAATCCTAAATTCTTCTGGAAAGGGAATTTCTGCTATTGGTTCGGGAGAATGTTTCTCGAACAAAACTAAGGTACAAGAAGTAGCATAACTCGAATAGATAGAAAAGTTAACCCCACCTGGAACTAAATTTGCACCAAAGGGAAAGGGCTTTCCACAACGCAATTTAAATTCTTGAAAATTATGGGTTGGATGAATATCAATTCTGGCGATCGCTGAGTTTATATATTCCATATTCCTTGATTGATTAATCTCTTTGCTGTTTGATTACTTTTCATTTTTCCATCAAGCTTATACTCAACTAAACTTCAAATTGCTCTCCATAACTTTCCCCATAGCAAACCTGTTCTATCCCAAACCTTCCACCATATTTCTTAAATGGTTCTGCTGCATAACCAAGAGTTAACAAACAACAAACATCAACTTCTGCAGGAATATTAAAAGCTTCCTTCACTTGAGTGGCTGAAAAGCCTTCCATCGGACAACTATCAACTCCTAAACTTTGAGCAACCATCATGATGTAAGCAACAGCTAACATGGTTTGGCGGTTAGTCCAAGCTTCTATTGATTCAAAGCATGGTTGATTCTCAAATAATTTGGGAACGGAAGTACGTATATGCTCGGCATAAACATCATTAACCGCACCATTATCCTTGCCCAATTGAATTACTGACTCGATATATTCCGGTTTTGAAACTCCCCTATCTCCGCAACAAATGATGACTACAGCAGCCTCAGATACTTGCTTCTGATTAAATGCACAAGCCTTGAGTTTTTCCTTATTTTCCTGTTCCTTAACTACAATAAATCGCCAAGGTTGAAGATTAAAACCAGAAGGAGACTGTAATCCTAAAGACAAAATTTGATTGAGAGTTTCTGGTGGAATTGATTTATTCTCAAATGAACGAGCCGCTCGACGCTGTTCTATGGTTTCTTGTACGCTTAATGGAAGTAAATTTTGTTGTTTCATATTAGTTGTCAGTTGTCAATTAACAGTTAAGAAATGTAAGATTCCTCAATGCCTTACTTTTACCTGTTCCCTAGTCATTTATTTAAACCTCGTCTACCTTGAGAACTGTAGTTTCATAACAGGACTTTGGGATTGCTTCCTTACGTCGCAATGACACATCAGAATAATTAGAAACTCCAGGTTTCAACATGGATGATGTTTAAGTGCTATTAATCCGGATTCTCTGGTTTTCGAGGTTGCGAAAAAATTGAGGAATCCTGTCACAGACATTGTATCTTCAATTTCCTCTGAAAGTCCTACCAGTAAAAGCTTGATATCTTTAGCAGTCGTATGGCGATATAGTGAAAGTAACATCCGTAAACCAGCACTAGACATATACCTTACTTGGGACAAATCCATCAGAATTTTCTTGTCCGTTGCTGTTAAAGTGAAAACTTGCTGCTGTACCTTTGGTGCTGTCTTAGCATCTATTTCACCTACTAAAATAACTACCTTGATTCCATCAACTTCTTCGATACTAATTTCCATTTTTTTACCATCATTATGAACTGTTTACTTTGAACAAACACAGGGGAAAAGACTTTAATTATTTATATCATGTGCAGATGAATACTTATACAACCTCACCCGCCTGCGGCACCCTCTCCTTATTAAAGAGAGGGTAAGCTAAAATCCAAAATCCAAAATTGAATGACTTCCCCCTTGTGAGTTCCCCTTAACTATCTACTGGTACAATTTTTACCTTCACCTTTACCTGTTCTTTTGTCTGGGGTAATTTTACAATTAACTTATCTGCATCAAAATTGTGATAAGCTTCTCCATCAATTTCTACTGAAGCTATTTTGATACTTCCTGGAGGTAATATATCAGGAGATACTCGGAGAATATTATCTGGAAATCCTCCCGGTACGGGCTTAAAGTAAAAGTCCATCGGTTGCTTAGTAATCAGTAAGTTAGTATAAACTGATGCCAAAAAGCACAACTCAGTCGAGTGATAACCACTCATGGAATGAGAACCCTTACCACGTTCATTTCCACCAGCCAGATAAGGAATACCGTTAGCTAAAACATTGAAATAAACCCCACCATCTTCTATATCCAGGAACCAAGCATTATAAAAAGCAGCAGCTTCTCGTGCTAAACGGTGATACTCTTCTCCTTCAACAACACCAGCAAGGATCAGATAAGCAAGTATTGATTGTTCTTGTTGCCACCAAGCCTTGCGATCATGCCATACAAAACGATGAACAGATTCACCCTCAGTCAGAATACGTTCCACCACATCGAACCAACCACCCCGTTGGCGATCGCTACCAACTTCTGGCATAATATTGGCAATTTTAGTAGCTAGTTGGGTGTAATCTTGTTTCGATTTAAGGGAGTTCATCCGCATGAGGTTCCAAGCAATTTTTAGATTATGCCCCACAACTGCCCGATTTTGCTGCCATCCCCAAGTAGTATCAGCAGACCAATCTTCATGAAACCTTTCCTGAACAAAGGGACTATTTTCATCGTCAGGGAAACGCTCAACGATAGTGTCGAAAGTATATTCCAGCATATCTGCATATTCCTGTTTACCTGTGGCTAACCAAAGATTAATCAAGTAAGCAGGTGCATGATCACCCACAGAGTTCCAGTTTTTTCTGGCTTTGTTATTGCCCAAAGAATCACTTTTGGGGTCTAACATCACAGGTTCTAAATGGGAAAAATAACCACCATGTTCGCTTTGATCTAGGAAAAAATCATTAAACAACTTAATGGTCTTTTCTGTATCATCCATAATTCGGGGATCACCCGTAACTCTATAGGTTTGAATGGGACCAGCTAAAGCGTAAATTTGCTCATATGCAGGGATAGCATCATAATCATCCCCAAACTCAGAAGCAAATACTTTATGTTCCCGTTCTCCCTGAACATCAATCCCATGATACCAATAAACGATCCCTTCATCTAAATCTACAAACCGCATATGTTCCCGCAAATATTCAGTTCCCTTATCTGCGGCTTCGAGAAACTTATCTTCCCCTGTGAGCATATATGCAGTGGCAAAACCATACACTAAACGAGAAATAGTATCAGTTTCTTGACGAAAATTTACAGTTGACCTCGCACCAGATAAACTCAGATTGGTGCGATAGTTACGGTAATTAATTTCTTCATCGCCAAATTGAGCTGTTAAATAGAAATTGGCAAGGGAGCGTACCTGATTAATCCACCAATTCTGCTTCTCAAAAACGTAGTCATTTTCTTTACGCCCAACAAATACTATTTGTTTAGCATCAACCCTGGTGCGATCGGGATAGAAAATACAATAAGTAAATAAATAGCGACCTGGTACAAGCATTGACCGGATTAAAGGCGTTGCATCAGGGTATCCTTCATCCAAGTTTTGCACCAATTTGGCATAAGTCATAGGAGTTAAAGCACATTCAAACTCCCTACCATCTGATGTTTTCAAACCAAAAATATCATTATCTGCATTAAAGTAAGTAACATAACCAGCTATTAAATCAGAAAAAGGAAAATCTACTGTATTGCCCATGATCTCATTACCTTAAATATTATTAGTGAGTCACAATTAGATTAATGAACAGAAAATATAGTTGTTCTAACAACTTGCACCAATGTCGTTTAGTCCGATAATCCACCTGGAAATTTATTTCTACAGTGAGTACACGAAGTGTGTTTCAACTAACAACTTGCACCAATGTCGCTTAGCCCACATTCCCACCTTGAAATTTATTTCAAGGCTAATAAACCAAGCACGTTGAAACGCGCTGCAAGCCCTACCCAGTCTGATTTATCAGACTTTGTCTTTGAGCCTGGGAATTTATTCCTAGGCGGACATTTGGGCTAATTGAGAATGTAATTACATTGTCCGTGCGTAAATCCTGGTTGTATTATGGTGGGCAAGTAATAGAATTTTGCCCACATCAGTAACCCAATTACTTTACAGAAGAAACATTCGCAGATTTTGGTTGTAGTGTTTCAATTTCCTTTAAGAATACCTGCATAAATTCCTCAACCACTCCTGGATGTCTTCCAGTTACTAAACCACCATCAACGTAGCTGGAAATAGTTTCATCATCTTCATAAACAATTACTCCTCCACCATTTTCTACGTCACAAATAATGTTATGGGCGCAAGTTACTTTCCGACCATTCAAAAGTGATTTATCCGCACAGAATAACCAAAGACTATGACAGATTGTTCCTATCTTTAATTTTCCTGCATCCATCTCTATTACTGCCTGACGTAGAAAGTTTACAGCAGGAGCATTGTTAGGCTTACCAGGCTGAGGATGAGGCTGATATCTCAATCTATCCATTGCATAGCCACCGATAAGAATAAAACCTTGATAATCAGCTATCTGAATATCATTAACTTCTACATTCACGGTGACTTCATCTTCGTGGTCATTACCTTTAAAAGTTAAACTTTCTTGACCCCAAAGATGAGAAATATACTCTACTTCATAGCCATTTTCGGGGAAGAATTCATTAAATCTCTTGTACTCTGTTTCATCAAAGTGTTCCTCCACGAGTACGCCGATTTTACCTTTAGTATTAACTGCCATTTTTTAGTACTTCCTTTAATTCATGGATAATTAATTGATAATGGGTAATAGATGAATATGTAAGTTTACGAGGTTCCTTTACCCATTACCTTACTTTGTAAGTGTTTTAGGTTTCTCCGAGAATTTCATTCAGCATTCCAAAACAACCAGCAGCTTTATTAAAACCTGCATAAACGCACATGAATAAAAGTAATTCTTCTATTTCTTCACGGGTTGCTCCTTGCTGCATTGCCATATTCACATGAGCACCGAAAGGATTTCCTGCACCTGTTTGGTCTTGGTTAACAACATCAACAGCAATTGTAATTAATGCTTTTGTTTTTTGATCTATCAAGGGTAAACCCCAAGCTTCCCCAGCAACGCGGGTGCAAAAGTCACCAAATTTAGGGTTAATACTATTCAAACCTGCTTGCAGTTCTTTATCATCTAAAACTGCATTTTTGTAACTAGTTGGTTCTGTCATGATTAAGCAACCTTAATTAATTTCAATAATTCATTAGCAGCGAAAACATCGCGATAGAAAGTTAATTGTTCGGTTTTCAGATAGCAACCACCTCTATGTCCGCGACGAACCCAAGTAACGTTTCCTTTGGCAATAGTTTCGTTGGTTTCATCGTCCAAACATTTCCACTCAAAATAAGTATGTTCTCCCGAAAACATCACAATAGGCCAAACCATTGTTACTCCTGGTTGAGCAATTAATGCCCACCAATGTAATTCTCGTGCTTTTTGTTGTTCCAAACCTTGGTAGGGACCATCTTGACAGAAGTAAACGAGGTCATCTCGATATTCACCTGTGAGAATATCACCTCTACCTTGTCTCAAAGCTTCGCAATGAGTAGGCCACCATTCTTTATTTTCTTGTTCGATTTGATCTAGATTATAATCATCAGTAATTGCTGGTAGTACATCCTCCTTCATTGCCAAAAATTTTTCAGCTTTTTCAATTAGTTGCCCTTTAAGTTTTTCTGCAACTAATCCAGGTCTTGAATAATCTGCTTGTAATTCTTTGTAGTAGTTGGTTCGCTTAACCATGAATATTGTTCTCCTGAATTAATGTTTGTTTCCGGTGTTTTTCTTTGTTGATAACCAATATCGGTGATGAAGCTGAATCTGTTGTGATGGTTAAATTAGGGTTCCCTAAGAGTTATATGAGAAAACTGAGAAAGTTTGTAAGTATCAACTCCCTAGCCCTTTCAGGGCGGCCGCGCCAACGGGAGAGGGAACAGGGAACGGGCAACAGGCAACAGTGAAGATTTATGAATTTGTCTCACGCAGAGGCGCAGAGGCGCAGAGAATAAGAGCTTGAGATACCTGATTTTGGCGTTGCTGAATAAAGGGATGAATTATGAACCGCATTAGACGCGCAGCGGCTTCGGTGCAGGGTAGGCACAAAGGACACGAAGAATCAAGGTTTTTAGCCCACGGAGGTGGGCTTTGATCGTATAGCCCCACCCTTTAGGGTGAGGGATTTTGCGGTTTGAAAACACTCCCTAATCATTCATGAATGCTTGGGTTTAGACTTGGGTTCTAGGAGTGGTTTTACACTACGAAGACGAGTTGTATCATAGGTGTAACCGAGTTTGCGAAAATCAAGAAGGTCTGCGGCAGTAATAATTTTATTGGTTACAGGTAACATAGATACTAAGTCCGTATCATTCAGATTTCCTGGTTTAGATTTACCGCCATCCCAAGGCCAAATTGGATCGTTGAGATTATATCCATAATCCTTCCCTTTTGCAGGATAGAATTTTTCTCCTGTATGTCCGCGATCCTGCCATTCTGCCCACAAACGGTCCACATTAGAATGGGTTAACCAAAATGTGGGATCGTAGGGGGAGCTAAGGATACTCATCATTGTTCCTAGATTCCTGGCTTGGTTAGCCGGAAGCGCTGTTTTCTGGTAATCTTTTAAAACCACTCCTCCGATCATTGCATGGGAAGCGACATGAACTGCCCAATCTTCAACCAACTTTCCTTTCTCATTTAACCCGACACCACCTCCTTCTAGCACCGCAGAAAAGACATCGTAGTCATCGAGATTCATCATGCGATCGATGACTTCTTTGGGCATGGGATACTTGTCAAAGGGAGGGACTTGCAGAAAACGTACAATTTTTGGTCCCAATGATGAGAAATTAATCGGTTCAATGTGAATCTTTTCATTCAGTGTCCAGTCAGCGAAAGGCCCGGATTGAACTGGCCCTCCTTCAAAGGTTCCGACACCGGGAATTTTAACTTTAACGCCTTTACCATTTCCCCCCATAAAGTCATCACTGAGCATAACCTCTAGGGCTTTGGGGTCAGTCCAATCCCAGTAGGGAATTGTTACACTGGGGTCTACTTTCTGCAAAGCATTTTCCAGGTCATCAAGTAGCTGTCGATGCCAAGGTAAAAATGCAGGATGACCTGGATGAGCTGGATTGAAACCTGATGCGGGACCTGAGGATTTAAACGGCTTCTCAAATCCTGCAACCATAACGTGCTGTAGAACAAGTTGGTCAAATATACTCAGTTTACTACCTTGGGGAATGGTGTTTTTAACTGTTTTGAGGGCATTGACAAATGCGGCTTTCTCCTTGGGTGTTAAGTCAACAATACTCTTACGCACTGGAAGGTTCGCATCTGAATTAGACTGGGGATAAGCTGGATCAGGACGAGGTGCGTCTGGAGCAGGAAGGGAGGGTATTTTATAAGCTACGCCAGGACGTATTCCGGGTTCTGAGTAAGTCTTAAAATGAGCAGAGACAGTCTCTAATTGCGAGCCGACAACGATGAGGAGCACTGTCATTGTGAGTAAGACGACAAAGGCTAAAAATGAGAATTTCTTCAGTTTCTTACGAGTTTTCACGGTACTTAGTGAGATTATTGTATGGAGGACTAGCTTGAAAATGGTTGTTAGTTGTTAGTTGTTAGTTGTTGGTTGTTAGTTGTTAGTTGATGGTTGACAGCTTAGGTGTGGGATTTTCTCGTGGGAGACTAGCTTGAAAATAGTTCATTAGCGCTCTTGTAGGGGCGCATTGCGTGCGCCCTTGAGGAGTTAGTCACCCCCGCATTTTCATGCCTGTTTGTGGGATTTTTTCGTGAGGTAATGACTGGAAAATGGTTGTTAGTTGTTAGTTGTTAGTTGTTAGTTGATGGTTGACAGCTTAGGTGTGGGATTTTCTCGTGGGAGACTAGCTTGAAAATAGTTAATCAGCGCTCTTGTAGGGGCGCATTGCGTGCGCCCTTGAGGAGTTAGTCACCCCCGCATTTTCATGCCTGTTTGTGGGATTTTTTCGTGAGGTAATGACTGGAAATGAGACAGGAGGGAAAAACCTTATTTGGCGTTGCATAAATGCGGGATGAATTTACATTTTTAGCCGAGAACAAACATTGTTCCTTTGCGCCTTTGCACGCCAGTTGCTTCAAGTCGGCGGAGCCGCCCAACGCACTGGCTCGTCTTTGCGCGAAATAAAAATCATCCCTAGAAGCCCGCGCTACAAAAAAATAAATTTACACATTTGGGATACTCCCGTACATATAGCACTACGTATTTAGGTTAGGACATTTTTAAATCCTGAAATCCTTTGACAGTCTGCTGTTCCCCGTTCCCTGTTCCCTGTTCCCTAGCGCGTAGCGCTATAGTGGCTGTTCTCTTTTAGAAAGAACATGCACAACCAAGATTTCCCCATAACCCAGATAAACTACCAGCACTACTGAGGGATATGGGTGAATTCTTACCAGCAAAATTTTGAACTGGAGCGCAACAACCTACATGGGAAGGTAAATGGGAGACTTTAGTAATCAACCGAGAGTTTTGGTCTCCACCGTAATACTTAACTGGTGACCAATCGGGACTAACTGGTAATGGTGGTGGTGCGAGGTCTTTAAATTCACCTGCGGCATACACAGGTTTACCGTCAACAATAGTTAGAACAGATTCTAAACCCCGGATGCGTTCTTCAGGTATTGAGAAATAATCCTCAGATAGAACAACCATATCAGCTAACTGACCTGGTGCGATCGCACCTTTTACCCCTTCTTGATTTGAGAACCAGCCTGCGTTGGCTGTATATAGTCTCAAGGCTTCCATGCGATCGAAACGATTGGCTTCTGGGTAAAGGCTAGTTCCACCTACAGTTTTACCGCTGACGAGCCAGTAAAGACCAACCCAAGGGTTATAGCTAGCAACCCGCGTTCCATCAGTACCGGAACTTACCGGAACTCCCATTGCTAACATCTTTTTGATTGGAGGAGTGCGTTCGGTTAATTTTTTACCATATCTATTGAGAAAATACTCTCCTTGATAAGCCATGCGATGCTGAACCGCAATACCTCCACCCAATGCTTGCACACGTTCTATGTTTTTGTCTGTAATGGTTTCAGCATGGTCTAAAATCCAATGCATTCCATTAAAAGGAACCTCGCGATTTACTTCTTCAAAGATGTTCAGGAAACGGCTGATAGATTGATCATAGGTGCCATGCAGACGGAAGGGCCAACGTTTTTCAGCTAGCAGTTTCACCACTGCCTTCAAATTGGCTTCCATATTTTGGGGTAATTCTGGTCGGGGTTCTGTGAAATCTTCAAAGTCACCAGCTGAGTAAACTAAGAGTTCCCCTGCACCATTGACACGATAGAAATCATCTCCTTTCCCAGGGTCAGTAATTTTAGTCCAGTTACTAAAATCATCTATTTCTTTCCCTGGTCTTTGGGTAAATAAATTGTAGGCAATACGAACAGTTAGCAAACCTTCTTGATGAAGGCGATCGATAATTTGATAATCTTCTGGAAAATTTTGTCCGCCACCACCAGCATCTATGACGCTGGTAATACCTAAGCGGTTCATTTCCCGCATGTAGTGACGACTGGAATTAATTTGATCCTCTGGACTCAGTTTTGGTCCTTGACCGATGGAAGCATAAAGAATGGCTGCATTCGGTTGAGCAATTATTAATCCTGTGGGATTTCCTTTACTATCCCGTTGAATGGTTGACCCTTGGGGAGCTACACTACTTTTGTCAATTCCTAGGGCACGGAGTGCTGCACGATTAAGCAAAGCCCGGTCGTAAAGATGGAGAATAAAGACCGGAACATCTTGAGAAACTGCATTAATTTCATCTAGGGTCGGCATCCGGCGTTCGGCGAACTGAAACTCTGACCAGCCACCAATCACCCTTACCCACTGTGGTGCAGGTGTCCGTAACGCCTGTTCTCTCAGCATTCTCAGGGCATCAGCTAAAGATGGAACGCCATCCCAACGCAACTCCATATTATAATTGAGTCCACCACGAATCAAATGGGTGTGGGTGTCATTAATGCCAGGAATAACTGTTTTACCCTTCACATCAATCACCTTGGTGCGATCGCCTTTATATGCCATCACCTCCTTATCTGTACCCACAGCAATAAATTTACCATTAGTTACAGCCACAGCTTCAGCAAAGGAACGGCGTTGATCCTGTGTGGCAATACGCCCATTTCTGAGGATTAAATCGGCTTTTGTATTTTGATTAATTGCTGTATCTTCAGACTTAAGGCATGAAGTTAGAAAGTAAGTGGATACCCCTGATGCAACTGCTAACTTAATAAAATTTCTTCTGGCTATGGGACTATTACCAAACATAATTCTAGTTCCATTATCTTGAAGACTAAATGTAGAATAAACAGAGATTTAATGCTGAAAATTTAAATAAATTTGCTATTAAATCTCTCATCAACCTATTGTTAAAAGCGAAGACAATATATCATTTTGACAAATTTATTAATAGATAAATACGATATTAAACCTCATCCATATTGAAACCTGGAGTTGTTAATTTTTCAGATGTGTCATTGCGACGTAAGGAAGCAATCCCAAAGTCACGTTATAAAGCCACGGTTCTCAAGTCAGACGAGGTTTATCTATTGTTTAAATCTGATAATTGATATCATATAACCTTGCTTAATTAGTTTCATATGACCTATAGCCCATAGGTTATAGCCTCTATATCATAAATTCTCACATCTGCTTCTCCATCTACCATTTCTGGAAACTCCTTTAATAGAGGAATGATATAAGGCTGATTTAAATGTTCTGCCAATGCCTCTCGACTTTGCCACTCTTCAAAATAAATAAATGAGTTTTTTACCCCAGCTTCTTCGTAAAAACTATAGCTAATATTACCTGATTCTTTTCTAGTAGGTTCTACCCCAGCTTGAGCAAGTTCTAAAAAACGCTCTCTTTTTTCTGGCTTAATTTTGTATCTTCCGGCGAGAACTATTGGCACATCAACTTGATTATTAGTTTTCATGTCTGTATTCTCTGCTGTTCAAAACTACATTTAATGTGTATATAGAATATGATGAATGGAATATTATTATTGTAGGTTAATCTTGAGTGAGACTTTGATTAATATTAAATTAAAAAGATTAATATTAAATGAGAATATAGGAATCCGGTTTGATTTTTGAACGAAATTAGGTGTTTGTAGTGTTTGTAGTTTGTAGGGTGCGTATAGCCCTCCGGGCATGGCTACGCTAAAGCGTAAGCGTAACGCACCATTCATCCGGATTTTGGTGCGTTGCGCTGTGCGACAACACACCCCTACCGAAAATCTGAACAAAACTGCCCAGCCTTTGCGGCGCGGGGGTTTGACACGTTGTAGAATTAAGTTGTTTGTATAAATAACCCCCGCGCCGCAAGCCAAAAAAGCGTGGAAATACAGGGTAGATTTGGGTAAGGCTGGGCAGTTTTGTTTATATTTAATTGAACCCTACATATTTTTTCAAAAATTAAGCGTAAGTCCTACGGACGACCTTGCGGTACGCACAGCGTGTCCGTTCTCCGTAGGATTTAGGACTCAGCGGGAGCCGTAGGCTTTACGTTTCACTTCATTCCACGCCTCTTACAGAGGAGCTGCGCTCTAAGCGTAAGTCCTACGGAGGACCTTGCGGTACGCGTAAGCTTGTCCGTAAGGACTCAGCGGGAGCCGTAGGCTTTACGCAATGACATACCTTGAATTGTTTGCGCCGACTTACTTAATATCAGAATAATAAATCGGGAATATTTGACTCATAAAAAATCTATAATCATAAATATATAAATCCGGGTGTCATAGTGAGTACAGATAACGTTTGTAAGTTATTAGCAGAAAAATATCCTGAAGACTTTGCTCGTTGGTTAATAACTGTAGAATCACCAGTAAAAGTCTTAAAAACAGAATTGAGTATCGAACCAATACGGGCAGATTCTGTGACTTTCCTACAAACAAAAAATAGAATTTTACATATTGAATTTCAGACTTTAACTAAATCTACCCCCCCGATTCCCTTGCGGATGTTGGATTATTTCGTGAGATTGGTAAGACAATATGATGTTCCAATTACGCAAGTAGTTATCTTTTTGCAAGAAATAAATAACGAAATCGCTTTCACTGAAGAATATATCAATGAAATGACATCCCATCGTTACCGAGTCATACGAATGTGGGAGCAAGATTCTACAATGTTTCTTAATAACCCAGCATTACTACCCCTTGCACCATTAACACGTACAGATTCTCCCGAACAGTTATTATCCCAGGTAGCCCAAAGTGTTGCTAAAATTCCTAGTAGGGAGTCAAGACAAGAGATAGCAGCATATACGGAGATTTTAGCAGGTTTAAAATTTGAGAAGGATTTAATTCGTAGATTTTTAAGCGAGGATATTATGCGAGAGTCAGTTATTTACCAAGATATCGAACAAAAGGGAGAAGAAAAGGGAAAGCTGTTATTGTGTATGCTTTTGCTTAAAAAACGTTTTGGAAATTTGGAATCATTCATTGTTGAAAAGGTTGAAGTTTTACCTGTTGAGAAGTTAGAAACTTTATGTGTAGCTTTGTTCGATATTTCTGAAATTGATGATTTGATTGCTTGGTTGGAGGAAAACGGTACCCCATAATATGGATTACTGAATTAAGCTACGAGTTATATTTACCTATATTTTTTAGTAAAATTGCAACCTATGTAGAGATGTAGCACTGCAATGAAAGCGATCGCACCTGTGGAATATGGGATCTACGATAGGACAAACATTCTCATCACATCCGTTGGTGATGACTTGTCAGTTTCCGTGGTAATTTCAATTATGGAAATATCTGAGAAACTACACAGCAGTTAAAACCAAATTATCTCTGTGAATCACTGTTTCTGGACCTTCATAACCAAGAATGGCAGGAATGTCACTAGAACTATGCCCACAAATTTTTTCTAGTTCTTGACTATTGTAGTTAACCAATCCTCTGGCAATTTCATTACCGTTGCGATCGCACAATTGTACCGCATCCTGGGTATCAAATTTTCCTTCGACTGTGGTAATACCAGCGGCTAACAATGATTTACCCGATTGGGAAATGGCTAATACTGCCCCAGGATCTAAATATAATTTACCGCCAGGTACTAAACCATAAGCTATCCACCGTTTACGAGCAGATGTGGGTTCGGGATGGGGTTCAAAATGAGTACCAATGGGTTCCCCTTGTAAGATTTTTTCTATGTTCCGGGGATTACGTCCTTCGGTAATAATGGTTCGCACTCCCGCACTACTAGCAATTCTCGCTGCTGCAATTTTAGTTGCCATTCCCCCCGTACCCCATTGGGAACCAGAATTACCCGTTTCTATCTGTAAGGCGTTTAATTCCTCAATATTACTAACTAATGTAATTGGTTGAGCATCAGCTACATGACGGGGATCTGCGGAGTATAGTCGATCTACATCGGTGAGTAAAAATAACTTGTCTGCTTCTACTAAACTGGCAACTAAGGCTGAAAGGGTATCATTGTCGCCGAATTTTAACTCATCCACAGCCACAGTATCATTCTCATTCACAACGGGAATCACTCCCAATGCCAACAACTCTTGTAAGGTGTTGTAGACATTCAAATAACGGCTGCGTTGCACTAAATCGCTACGAGTTAATAAAACTTGGGCTATGGGTTGTTGGAGGGTGGTAAATAAATCGTCATACACCCGCATTAACCGACCTTGTCCTACTGCTGCGATCGCTTGTTTGATAGTAATACTTTTGGGTCGTTCTGTTAACCCCAAACGCGCACAACCAACACCAACTGCACCAGAGGAAACCAAAATAACGCGATAATTGTTGCGTCGTAGATGAGATAGGGTTTCTGCTAAGGTTGCAATGGTCGAAAGTGCTAACTGTCCTGTTTCTGGCTGTGTCAGACTGGAAGTTCCGATTTTAACTACGATGGTTGACGACATGGAGCAAGGTATATTCCTGGTTACGATTATGTGTTGATCAAACATTCAGAACCCAGGAATAAATTATAAAGCGCCTGCCTCTATTTAAATAGAGGCAGGCGCTTGGATAATTTATATTTAGGGTCTATATTAAGCTGACCCGGCTTTGAAAAACGTTAGTTTATATTATTAATTTATCACACACAAAAACAATGTGATCTATCTTAAGACAGAGTTTCAAAGTGATAGTTGGAAACTTTATTTTTCCTTAATCTTTCTCTGATCAAATATAAGCAAAGCGTCGCTCCTTCTATTGGTGAAGGGCAACGCTTTGCTGTTTTATAACTACTTACTATGTTTAGGGTCTATATTTAAGTAACCCCATGTTATTAATTATCATAATCTCCGATTTTCATGAACAATTCTGTTTTCTTAACTTTTTTTTTAGATTTAGTTTCCTGAAGATTTGTGAATCTTTGTCACTCTTTGTTTCTGGGGAGAGATTGAGGCTCCCAGGATTTCCGAGATCCAGACTTCAAAGTTACGTATGGGATGGGTACGCAGATGAGCGTTTGGGTGGATAATGGGTTCGACAAAAATCGTAAACATCCCCAAACGATTACCAGCGACAACATCAGTGAATAAGCGATCGCCAACCATTCCCACCGCCTCCACGGGTAAATCCATCTGTGTGAGTGCTTCCCTAATTTTTCGTCGAGAGGGCTTGGCTGCACCTAGATAGTAGGGTAAATTAAGGGAATCGGCGATACTACCAATGCGAGATTCACTGAGATTATTGCTGACTAACCATAGAGATACGGAAGTACGCATTTGCTCTACCCAGTTCTGCAATTCCTCAGAGGCTTGGGAAACTGTAATTGGTACTAATGTTTCATCAACATCTAATACTAAGCCCCGCAATCTATAGTTTTCAACCATTGCTGGTGTCAAGTTTAATACTGAACCTTCTAAAATCAAATCGGGTTGTAACAGTTGTGTCCAAGTCATAATCTCAAAGTCTGTAGTCAGAAAGAATAACCATTATTTAGCTAGCTTTTTCTTTTTTTGCAACTGGATCGTTATTTATCAGCCCTAGCCCTTGAGCGGGCGGCTACGCCAACGGGCAAGGCATCTATGCTGGAGTCAGGAGGCAGGAGTCAAAAATAAGTTTTCAGGTAAGCCATGAATGCCTTGCCCAACCTGGGTTTAAGACCCACAGTAAATCTATGATTGACTGGTCTACAATTACAGGGGGTCAGAATCCCCCTGTAATTAAACCTTCTGACTTCTTCCTTCTTCAAGGGGAAAGCAAACTGCTGTAGAACATTTTGAAATGATGAAGTAAACAAATATAAATACTCAAAACTCCCAATTAAAAAGTTATTTTTTAATATTTAAATTTTGAGTGCTAAATATTATTCTGCTTCATCAAAAAGATATTTTTCTAATAAAGGCTGGAATTTACGAAACTCTTCTGGAGAAAGTAATTCCGGTTGACCAGATTGAGATTTCTTGGCGAAGAATAGTAGGGGATCGAGCGGTGTATAAATTGCATATTCTTGTTTTTTATGATAAAAATTGGCAAGTAATTGCAATTGCTCTGGTTCTAAATTCTCCTCTTCATCTTCAATCTCTAATGTGAAAATTTCTGCTTCTTCTACAGGAGGTAAATCCCCTGCAACTGTCAGAGCATAAGCTGTATTTTGCAGTTCTAGGTTCTGTTCGGCGAGAACGGCTTGGGCTGTACTAAAAATTTCAGCAATTGTAGCATCATCTTCAATCAAAATGGCTTCTTCTTCATCTTCAGTACGCCAAGCAAAAATTTCTACTGGTGAGTGTTTAGGAAGTAGTAAAAAATATTCTTGTCCATCCACCATTAGGGAATCTTCAATGTAGCATTCAAGACTTCTTCCTTGCTCATCAGTCAAAGTGATGGCACCCAGATCGTGCTCATTTTCGTCGGAAAACGGAGAGGAAAACATAACCGAAATTTGCTTGCAACTGGAAAACTACCATCAATTTTACGCAATAAATTGACTATATAATCACAATTTATATCGATTACATAGTTGTTTAATCTGCTTCCATTGCTGGCTAATCCACTTCAGAATATCATGCTCCTAGGAGCCATCGCCCGGTTGATTGTTTTGTTACTTTAGCTACTGCGATTTTTACTATCCAGCCATTGTTGCAAAATTAAGGAAGCTGCCTTGCGATCGATTAAGCTTTTATGGCGGGATGGGGAAATTTTCTGGGCAATTAACATTTGTTCTGCTTGATAGGATGTTAATCGCTCGTCCACATACTCTAGGGGCAGTTGCAAGGCTTTAACAAGTCTGTTGGCAAACTTTTGGGTTTGACGGGCTTGGAAGCCCAAGGAACCATCCATAGAGTAAGGTAAGCCGACTACTAGGGTTTGTACTTCCCTCTGTTCAACTAAGGTGCGGATTTGTTCTACATCCCGAACAAAAGATTGACGCTCAATGGTAGTAATTCCAGTGGCTATTAAACCGGTGCGATCGCAACCTGCAACGCCAATACGTTTACGACCCACATCCAAACCTAGGGCAGAAATAAATGATGGTTGTGGACGCTGGTTGGTTGGTGTGGTAGACAAATTATCCCGATCCCGCAAATATTTACTCCTGATGTTTATTTACCTGCTCTGAGTGAGAATCAGTTTCTCCACTATTGTGATTATACTCCCTCCGTTCTGTGATGCCGTCAGAGGAAAAGTTGACATGGTCTTGCACAGGTTTAGTTTTGTTCAGTCGATCTGAAGGCTTTGGCTGATTACGGGGAGACCATGACATACCCCCTGGTATGGGCTTACGGGCTGGCTGTAATCCTTGTAGAACTTCCGGTAACTGAATTCCTTCTAAAGATACGAATCTTGATTCCCTGACTTTATGCCAAACCGAACGGGACATAATTAAAGTATGCTCTATGCGGTTAGCTCCTATTTGCTCTAAATATTCTTCCCCTTCTGGTTGATAGTCAGCAGAAGCCAACTGGATTGTTTGGGGAGGAAAATCTTGAGCAATGCGAGCCAGTTGAGAAATTAATTCTGGATATAACCAGGTGTATGCTGGATGCACTGTGAGGTTGGCAACATGGGGTTGTTGCCCTTTACGATCTAACTTCACTTCAAAACAACCAATTGCTGCTTTGCGCTGGGGTTCAAAAACATAACCACTGACAACCTCTATTTTTGTCAACCATTGCTGAATATTGGATGTTAATGAGGCAAACAAACCTGTTTTAAAATCGTGGGTTTGGCGATCGAAAACCTGCCTTACTAGGGGAGGCATGGAAGCTGTATCTAACTGATAAAGTAATTGGGCATCGGCATTGCTTATGGGTAGCAAATTGGGTAAATCTGGCTCTGATTGGGCTAAATCTGCCAATAAGCCGGGGGTAATTTCCCAGTAGGTCATTTCTGCCAAACGCTGAAACCCGTTTTGGCGATACAGTGCTAAGGCATTTTTATCATTTACATTGACTTCCAGTATCCAAGTACGCGCTTCCAATAATGACTCAAAGCAGTAGCGTAGTAACTGGGAACCAATTCCCTGGCGATCAATACCACTTTCTAGCATTACTCGCTCCACCCGCCAAGTACTGCAGGTGCGGTTAAAAGGAGAAACTTGAATTACACCCAACAAATTCCGTCCTTGTTCGGCTACGTAAGTACAAAGCCGGTACTGTAGGGGGTTAGGAAACCAGCTTAAAAATTTTAATATCCCATACCAGTGACGCAGATGTTGCATCTGTCTTGTGGCGCAATCAGCTTGTTTCTCAGTCTCGACAGCCGATGACTCTTGAGTTAATCTTTCAATTCCATCCAGATCGCGATATTGTACTGGTCGGATGACTACGCTGAGATTTTGAGGAATTAGTGAAGTCATTTGTATTTAAGCTGCCATTCAGCCTCAAGTAATAGGGATACAGAGGATTTGTGTAGGTTAATTCTAACGGCTTTTTGTGACTAAATATTGCTCCCAAGGGGAGATTTTGGCACCCATCAAATTGAAAAAAGTAGATTTGCTGAGTAGAACAACAGTAATTACCCAACAATATCTACTTTGATTGTAGTTGATTTTTTATATCCTATCCTAGGGAATTTGCCGAGATATCTGCTTTTCAAAGTCTGCTTGAGTTTGATGGAGTAATTCCTGTCTGCTATGTTCTGGTGTTTGTTGTTGTGGCTGGGTTTGTTTCAGGGTTGGAACCAAGTTTCGGGCTTGCAGTGCCATATGAAGTTGGAGGTGAGCCACATATTCACTAAAATCTTCACGGAATGTATGTGTGTTTGCCACAGGTTGTGATTCCATTGCCACTGTCTATCTCCTTTACAAATGGTAGTAGTTGCTCATTATCATTCCCAAAACTTATCACGTTGTTTGATCTACATTTATAATTCGCAATGAACTTTAACGGTTTGCCAGGGAAGGAGGGAATGGAGTGAAGGAGGGAAGGAGGGAAGGAGGGAAGGAGGGAAGGAGTGAAAGAGGGAAGGAGTGATGAATTAAAGACTGTCAACTTTAAAGGGAACAGGGAAGAGGGAAGAGGGAACAGTGAAGGCGTTGGACGAGGATTTAAACCCCGTCCAACGCAATCGTCCCAAAGGGACGGGGCTTGGGACCCACTGGTGGGTCGAGGGAACTCAAGGGCAACAACCTTTGTTCCCAACCAA
>JAAUYI010241473.1_pt1 | contig 26889 bp, 22 predicted proteins | sample 7278041 | NCBI WGS metagenome assembly JAAUYI01 (sample SAMN14350216, study PRJNA611818) | marine sediment metagenome | isolation source: surface marine sediment (0.6m) | place: French Polynesia: Moorea | collected 2018-08
GAGGCTGGCAGATTTTTCCGGATTTGATCAAAGCGGCACATAAATGTGCTACCTCGTTCTACATCTCCCCGCTAGAAGCACGGGAGTTTTGAACTTCGACTAGTTCTATAAATTTCACTAAAATAGAAATTAGTGGTGATGAGTCTCATAGTTGCTGATTTTTGGATATATAGCACTACGCCTGACGGGGCGCGGACATTTCTAAATCCAGCAAACCCTTTGACAGCCTGATGTTCCCTGTTAAGAGTTAAGAGTTCCCTAGCGCGTAGCGCTATAAAAGAAAACAGCATCTGATGTAAACTCAACACTTGATATAAAAATATGCTGGAGGTTGTTTGACCAATTATGGTTTGGCCTTTTAAATCGAAATTTCGCAAACAAATAGCTCGAATTGAGATTAATGGAGCGATCGCAGGTAACACCCGTAAACGAGTATTAGAAGCTTTTAAAACCGTAGAAGAAAAGAAATTCCCTGCCCTACTGCTACGCATCGATAGCCCTGGGGGAACAGTGGGAGACTCCCAAGAAATTTATAAGGCCCTGAAGGGTTTACAGAAAAAAGTCAAAGTTGTAGCCAGTTTTGGCAATATTTCGGCCTCAGGGGGTGTTTATATTGGTGTGGGTGCAGAGCATATCGTGGCGAACCCAGGAACCATAACTGGTAGCATTGGTGTAATTCTGCGGGGCAATAATTTAGAGCGGTTACTAGATAAAGTCGGCGTATCCTTTAAAGTAATTAAATCTGGTCCCTATAAAGATATTTTGGCATTTGACCGGGAATTAACAGAACCAGAACAAGGTATTTTGCAGGAATTGATTGATACCAGTTATCAACAATTTGTGCAAACCGTAGCTGAGGGCAGAAACCTACCCGTAGAGAAGGTAAAAAGCTTTGCTGATGGTCGGATTTTTACGGGACAGCAAGCTTTAGAGTTGGGAATTGTGGATCGATTGGGGACAGAAGAAGAAGCCCGTCGCTGGGCTGCGGAATTAGCAGGACTAGACCCAGACAAAACCGAAGTCTACACCATGGAAGAACGTAAACCATTGTTAAGCCGTCTGTTACCAGGCAACCGGCAGATGAAAACTGGGATTGCTGCTGGTATTGATTGGCTGGAATTTGAAATGTCTACCAGTGGTTTACCATTATGGCTATACAGACCTTAAAGATTGATTGTGCTTTGCCCTGTGCTGGGGAATAATGACTAAAGAAGAGCAACTCAGGAGGACTTTGGCGTGGAGTGGCGAATGCGGGCTATTCGCGGCGCGACAACTGTCTCGGAAAACACAACCGAGGCAATGGGAGCAGCGGTGATGGAATTACTGGATGAATTGGAACAGCGCAATCAACTACATCCTACAGACATTATTAGTATTACCTTTTCTGTAACTAAGGATTTAGATGCGATTTTCCCCGCCGCCATCGCGCGATCGCGGCCTTTCTGGGATAATGTACCCATGTTAGATGTGCAGCAAATGTACGTTGAGGGTAGTTTAAAACGTTGCATCAGATTTTTACTACACACCTATCTTCCGATTTCTGCACCTGTGTATCACATTTATTTACGTCATGCCGCCAGTTTGCGTCCAGACTGGAGCTTACCACAACCCGTGCCCTCTCCTCCAACAGCTTGGGAATCAAAAGTATGAACTACCTACGCACTCCGCTTACGCTACGTGCGAGGTTTCTGACGTTTCACCTGCTGAACTTGCCTAAGCCCAATCATAAGGTTTTTGGGATTGCTTCCCTACAGTCGCAATGACGGTTATTAAAACGGACATCATATAACATCCACAAAAATAATCTCCGTTGATGATCAACGGAGATATAGTTTCAGAAGAAAATTAGCTATCAGCCTCCAAATACCGCAATTTTCGCTCTAACAACGAATAAAAGAAACACTTCCTTCTTCTTACCCTGTTAAGAGTTCCCTGTGTTTCTTAGGAGCAGTTTTGTTTTCCTGATTGTTTGCTGTTTGGTTGGTGGCGATGAAACCGAATGCCCAGAAAAATGTCGTAAATAAATTCTAAAAAATCCTTTTTACGCAATAGTCCTAGGGATTGGTGGGAACCTTTGGCATCTAGGGTTGGTTTCATCAAATAATAAGTAGGCTGATAGTTATACCAGGGGATAGAAGGCCATAAATGATGGATTAAGTGATAATTCTGCCCCAAAATCAAGATATTTAAAATTGGGCTAGCATATACCCGAGCATTCTTCCAACGATTACGCTCCACAAAAGGACGATGGGGTAAGTAGTCAAAAAATAGCCCCAAAGCGATACCCACTACTAAAGAAGGTACAAACCAAAAATTGAGAACATAACTCAAAAAGTGGTATTGCACTGAAATACATACAATTGCCACCACAAACAAACGGCTCAAAAACCACTCTATAAGTTCATTGTCGCGCCATAATCGACGCTTAAAGAAAAATATTTCATGGTAAAAGAACCTGACTGCAATTAACCATAATGGTCCGCCAGTAGATACGTAATGGTCTGGATCGTTTTCTGGATCATTGACATTCCCATGGTGCTGTAAATGTACCCTAGTAAAAACAGGGAAAGCAAAAGCTAACATTAAAGCACTGCCATGTCCTAATATTGTATTAATAGTGCGATCGCGGTGAGCAGCCTGATGACAAGCATCATGAATTACTGTGCCAGAAATATGCAGCGCCAAGACATTGCACATAAAACATATCCAATGTGGCCACTGCCAACTCCAATAACCGCAAACCGATAAGATTACAATTCCCACTGCCCCTACAAACATCAGTAGTGTCGGATTGAAACCACCTGGAGGCGCTAATAATTCCTTGGGGGGGACTGTCAGTGGCTTCTGTACCTCCGACATCAGCATCGCATAACTCCTTTAAGACCAAATATTGCGAGTATACGATACAAAACGGTCAACAATAAAGTTTTGTTGAGCAGATATTTGTATATTTGACTAAAAAATAATTTTGGTTGAGCAAGATTTATCAACATCATTGCCTATTGGCGACCCAATAGGGGTATGATCCCAGACGAGAGGCTAATTTCATTGGTGTATCAAAGGTGGGAATTCAATACTTGTCGGTTCAGGAGAAAAGGGAAAGAACAAACCTTTAACCCTTACCCTTTAACCTTTTCCCCAAACCGAATTTTGAGTTCAACCAGGCAGGCAGGCACCGAGTATTATTGGGTGGGAGCTGGGAAATTGAGTGATGCACTGAAATTCCTGTTTCAGCTATTAAGCATCTGAGGTATCCCACCTGCAACTTTTTTTCGACGCTCAATTGATTGACTCAGTAGCGACAGACAAAAAGCTTCCCAAAATTTTATGATTATTTCCTGAGTAGCTTCCTAGGTTCAGCCCCATGCAACTAAGAGATTCAATTCGCCGGACAAAAATTGTCGCTACCATCGGTCCTGCTACCAGCAGTCCAGAAATGCTGAAGGCGATTATCGAAGCCGGTGCTACGACGCTACGGTTAAACTTTTCCCATGGAACCCATGCAGATCATCAACGTAATATTCGTTTAATTAGGCAAACGGCCTTTGAACTCAATCAACCAGTAGCAATTCTCCAAGACTTGCAAGGTCCAAAAATTCGTCTAGGCAAGTTTGAACATGGTTCGGTAGTAGTAGAAAAAGGCGATCGCTTTACTTTAACAAATCGCCAGGTTGTGGGAACCCAGGAAATTAGCTGCATCACCTATGATTCTTTAGCTGAGGAAGTTCCCTCAGGTGCAACCATTCTCCTCGATGATGGACGGGTAGAAATGTCCGTAGAGGAGGTGAACAAAGACAAAGGCGATTTACATTGTCGCGTCACCGTAGGTGGTAAGCTTTCCAATAATAAGGGTGTTAACTTTCCTGGAGTATACCTTTCCATTAAAGCTCTGACTGATAAAGACCGAGAAGATTTGATGTTTGGTCTGGATCAAGGAGTAGACTGGGTTGCACTTTCCTTTGTGCGTAATCCCCAGGATGTGATGGAAATTAAGGAATTAATTTCTAGTACGGGTAAACAAGTACCAGTAATTGCCAAAATTGAAAAGCACGAGGCCATAGAACAAATGGAAGCGGTTCTAGCCTTGTGCGATGGTGTAATGGTGGCGAGGGGTGATTTGGGTGTAGAACTGCCAGCAGAGGATGTTCCTGTGCTGCAAAAGCGTTTAATTGCCACCGCTAATCGTTTGGGCATACCCATCATCACCGCTACTCAGATGTTAGATAGCATGGTGAGTAATCCCCGTCCTACCAGGGCGGAAGTATCCGATGTGGCAAATGCTATTTTGGATGGTACGGATGCAGTCATGCTCTCCAACGAAACAGCCGTTGGTAACTTTCCCGTGGAAGCAGTGGCTACCATGGCGAGGATTGCCCAAAGAATTGAGCAGGAAATAGCAGAAAATACCAATGCTCACCTGGTTGTAGATACTAGACGCTCCATACCTAATGCCATTAGCCAAGCGGTGGGTCAAATCTCCGAGCAGTTAGGAGCTTCTGCAATTATGAGTTTGACCCAGTCCGGGGCAACTGCACGCAATGTTTCTAAATTCCGTCCCCGCACGCCGATTTTAGCTGTTACTCCCCATGTCAGTGTGGCGCGGCAGTTACAGCTAGTTTGGGGAGTTAAACCCCTATTGGTGTTAGAATTACCTTCCACTGGTCAAACCTTCCAGGCTGCCATTAATGTGGCTTTGGAAAATAATTTGGTATCAGAGGGAGATTTGGTGGTGATGACTGCTGGTACTCTGCAAGGTATTTCTGGCTCCACTGACTTAATTAAGGTAGAGGTAGTCACCACCGTACTCGGTCAAGGTATAGGATTAGGGCAAGGTTTGGTGAGTGGTCGCGCTAGGGTGGCAAGTACAGGTACAGATGTGGGTAATTTTCATCAAGGAGATATTTTAGTTGTCAAGCAAACTAGTGCTGATTTTGTAGAAGCCATTCGTAAGGCTGGTGGGATTATTACTGAGGAGGAAAGTCTTAATAGTCATGCGGCTGTCATTGGTTTGCGTTTGGGTGTGCCGGTGATTGTGGGTGTGAAGCAGGCAACCAAGGTAATTCGAGATGGTGCAATTCTGACTATGGATTTACAACGGGGTTTGATTTACTCTGGCGCCGTGGGAACTCCTTAAGCGTCCCTTAAGTTTGCTCAACAGGAAGCATCTCATTTTTTCAAAAATATATGGTAGTGGGAGCCGGAATACTCCCTTTACATACAAAGCGGGCTTTCCGGCCCGCACTACAATATTTAATATTTGGGATGCTCCCGCTCAACACAATACCTGGGATTTTTAAATCCCAGGGTAAAAATTAAAACCTTTTATTGTCGGAGTATTGAGTAATATTTTTATCGTTGGGGTAAGGGTGCGATCGCCAACTAGATCACCTTATGTGTTTGAGGTTAGATTAACTGCCGGGGTAATAATAATGACTCATGTTCTTCATACACCATAATTTTTTGCTATTACGAAGAAACGACGTTTAAGGGTTGCTTAATTTAAATGCATTTGATGAATTTTGTGTATCTTAAATAGGTATTTCATTCGTCAAATTTGTATAACCCATACGTATCTCTCAAAATGATTTATTAATTTACTGTGAAGCAAGTTTTAAGATTTTGTAAACACACCACCACACCCGTACTTGCTTTTGTTATGATCAGTGCATATACATAAGTCTATATACTTACGTCAGTATGAAATTAACATAAGTGAATTAACCTTAAAAGTCTTTAGGATGCCTTATACCTGCTTTCTAATCATTTGATAATAAATTTATATATAAAAACAATGTAGTCTGGTAGAAAGTATTTTTTGAAGTGTATTTAGCTGAAGTCAAATGTATAGTAAATATGATTATATACCTCCAACTATAGATAGTTGGATAATTGAAGATAAATTTGTCAGATTAAAAAAACAGTTTGAAAGTTCAAGAGTTAATAAATCAAATAGCCTAAATTCACCGAATGAGACTCTTATGTATCAATTTGCAGAATTAAGTTTGCAAATTGAAGCTGTTTCTAAAGAAAAAGAGAGCCTAGAACAAAAGAAGCGTGAAATTGAGATAGAGATAATCGACCTTCGAGCCAGACAAAAATCTTTGGATTTTTGTCTGGCAAAAAATAAGCGTGTTCCAATTTATGTAAAAATACTTTTTCTTGTGATTATTGTCGGATTGCTGATTGCAGTATGGTATCCTTTCTTGTCCAAGCTTCCTAGTTATCTAAATATTTTTATATTGGTTGTTATAACTTCATTATTATTTTTTTTCGAGAATACAGCTAGCGAGCTTGCACACAAAGTTCAATTTACAAGAGAGAAAGAACGTAAACGTTCTGCCATAAAGAAAGCTAGAATTAAATTTTTTATATTTACTATTTTCTCTACTATACTGCTTACTTTTACGAGTTTTTATGCTGAATTCATGAAAACTAATATACAAGAAAAAGATTTTAAAAATGAAAATTTATTTCTTCCTATATGCATATTATTAATGTGCATTATTTGGTTTACAGTATGTCATCATTTTGCAACCAAAAACCACTATAAATCTGCATCATACAATCTAAATCAAACTATAGGTATATCTTCTACACACATAGAAAATCCCGACGTTACACTCTTTAGAATTAGTGAGGGGTTGAAAATAATAAATGATGATTTATCTAACCTCAACAATGATATATCTCAGAGAGACAGATGGCTACAAAAAAACAAGCAGATGGTAAATCGAATGAAAGAAGAAATTAATAATTATCCTAATTGAACTACTTGAAAACATGGTAAATTAACATATGTTTATGATTTTTTAATTGACATATATTATAGTAAGTTTATCTTCAATGTATTAAAAATAATTTACAAAGATGTATTTTTAGGTATATATAAATGAGGAAAAAAAATACAGGGGTACTATTTTTTTTTGGTATTATAAGTTTTTCAATAAATGCGTGTGTGAGTCCCAAAATAGATAAAGAACGTGTTTATTTAGGAGTTGCAGCTATCTCTGAAAGAGATAGACAAATAGCTACTATCCTCATTAGGAATGCTTTAGAGCCTATAGGTTTGGAAAGAAAAATTCTTTATTATCTTCATGTTGAGGATTTGGGGAAAAATAAAAGCTACTATACTGTCTGGGCAGATAAACCCGAACCTCAACATTTTATAAATCGTTTAGACCAAGCCCTAATAAAAGATATTTATACTCCCAAGAAAGCACGACCAGAAGCCATCATTGTAGGTTTAAGGCGAATTCGTACAATTATTAATCAAGATAAAACTGGAGGTAAAATAAGAGCTTGGATCTTATTGTCTGGGTTCGATCTATCAAAGTTAACATCTAGTCAATTAAAAGAGGTGGAAACTGTTGCTTCAGAGATTAATGCTCAACGCAATAGGATATCAATACTTTGCATTATAGGGATGGACGGAACCCCTTCACGTGCTAAATTTGCTGGACTATTTAGTTCCATGAGTGACAAAATTGTAATCACATCCATGAAATATAATCAGCAGTCTAACCAATGTCTTAGAAAGTAGTTTAGCAATTTTAGCTGGAGGTAAAAATTTTGTTACAACGCCTATTAATAGTCTTTCGTTTTAACCGAATTCAGCCAAGAAAATTTGGTCAAATACTTGAAGTAGACCCATCATCAGTCGAAAGTATAAGGGTACAGTTGATTCATCTATTCCAAAAATCTGGAAGACTTGATGGACTGGATCTCAACACAATTGATTCTGAACCTTTTGATCAAATGAGCTATGCCTGTGCAGAAGCGCATAAAGCAAAAGAACAAATATCAGAGTGTGAATATCGTCTTGGAGCTATCGAAAGACAAATTGAAGAACTCAAAAGAGAACGTGCGTCAGTTGAAGCACTTATTCACGAAGGACCAATATACCCAAAATGGTTAACATTTTTTTCACTTTGCCTTTCTTTAGTTCCGAGTTTGAATCTGATATGGGCTGGTTATAAGTTGTTCGGTTTTATCGGCTTTATTTTTGGATTAATTATCGGATTTATCCTTTACGGTATCCTTGAATATATTTATAAAAAACTTATCCATAGAGATATTATTGCTACATGGGATGTAGATTATAAATATCAACCGCTCATAAGACGAATTGTTGTATATGCCAGTTTTTTATTAGCTCTTTGTGGGGATTTTGTATTCACCTATGCAGTAATTATATTCCGTTTACAATCCGGATACATACCCAGTACACAGTTTAGTACATTTGATTGGTCAATTTTGAGCGCATCAATTGCAACAGATATTATTTTAATTTGGCTTCTTTATCACAGTACTAGTCCTAATCATTGGACTCGCGTAAAAGAGTATAGTAAAACAGTATCAGACCTTACAGAACCAGGTAACAAAAGGGAAAGAGAACTTGAACAACTTAGAAATTTGGATGAACAAAAAAATAAGCTTGAAAATGATATCAGCGAATGGAGTAATATCATAACCTCACGCTACAATATCCTTAGAAATCAGATGGATGAACTGTTTGGCGAAGGTCCGGCACGACGTTTCCAGGAAGATTTTTCATCTGATGAGTTATTAGAACCAATATTCCCCAATGTTTCAGCACGAAGAGCATCAAAACCAAAGAATAATAATCCTCAACAGGAAGATATTAATTCAAAGAACAATTACACTAATGGTAAATCAAATCAAACAAAAAAAACAGATGTAAATTATGCTAAAAATAATGAAGATTTTTTTGACCCTGATGATTGATGGGGTCAAAAAATGTAGGTTCTTCAGTAGGTATTATGCTTAACTTTTAATTGAAAACCAGAATTCTCCTTTAAAATGAAGGCTTATAGTGAGGTTGTAGCCTAAATTTTAGAGGTAAGATTCAAACGCTAACAACAAAGCCTGTTATTGTTGTGCAGCAGGAGTTTCAAGCCTATTTATATACGTTTTTAGCATAACAGGTACGGAAAAACCAAAATGTAAAAGTATTTTTATATTTCAAGAAAGGTAATATAAATGATTTAGTATAATCTGAAAAAAAATATTTAATGTCATGAATGGAGATAATTTTTCTCATATTTTTGAAGAATTACTAGAAGAGTCCAATTATATATCTCAAAGTTTGAGTAAATCTTCGCTGAGGAAAGTACATATTCGTGGTAGAAGACTTCTTTCTATAAATGAATATAGAGAAAAAGTGAATAAAGCGTGTCAAAATGATTCACTTAAGCCTCAGCCACTCTTCGGAATATGTAAATTGCCTTATGAAGCAGCGTCAAGAAATTTTTTACTGTGTGGAGTGCCAGGAACAGGTAAAACTACACTAGTTGATATTCTTTCACAGTCTGTCCTTCCTAACTTTGTTGGGGTAGAAACTTGCAAACACCGCGCACTTGTCCACGATCATAAAGGTGAATCAATAGCACTTATGTATGGGATGGGATTTACCTTTGAAAATGGTCTTCTTAAGACTCTAAATCCCTTCCACAAGAATGCTGTCTACTGGGATGTAGCTAAAGATTTCGACAATGACTTATTTGCAAGAGTTTTTGCTGAGATTTTAATTGAAAAAAGGGATAATGAATCCCAGCCTTTTTTTTCTGATGCTGCTCGTGAGATAGTTGCAGGTGTAATTAGGTCATTTAATGCGATGGAACCATATCGATGGAAATTTCATCATCTGGTGAGAGCTTGCTGTTTGTCACCATTCAAGGAATTGGTCAATTTTCTTAAATATAGAAAAGATAATGCTGGAATTGTTCAAACTCTTGAGTCAAGATCCGAAAAAACAACAGATAGTATTCTATCTACTCTTAGAACAGAGATAGGAAAATTTAAAGAGATTGCTGTTTTGTGGTCAAAAGCAAAAGAAGGTATAACTGTTTCTGATTTTTTATCAGGAAGCTATGTATTACTTCTTGGCTCTTTTTCTTTAGCAGAAGAAGCTGTTGAGACAGTAAACCGACTTTTTGTAACTAGACTTTTAGAAGCACTTCTTTGTGGTGAGAATGTTCATATATTGGACAAAAGTAATCCTAATCGGACTTGGCTAATTCTTGATGAAGCACCAATGCTTGGTAATTTAAAGCGATTACCAAAAGCTCTAGATTTGGGGAGACAACTAGGACTTGCAGTCGTCTTCTGTTTCCATGATATTCACCAACTTACCTCTGTCTACGGCGAACTAACTAAGTCTCTTCTTGCAAAGTTTCAGAATCGACTAATTTTTAAACTTGGAGATATGGAAACTGCTGAATGGGCAAGTCAGTTTTTTGGAATAGAAGAAGTTTTGGAAATAGTACCTAATATAAATTATAGTGAAGGGAAAATGACCTATTATGATAAAGTAAACGAAGCAACAGGAAATCGTACTACTAGCCAATCGATTCAATTTAATAAAGCCAAAAACACTTTAATCCTTCCTGAAGAATTTTTTGATTTACCACTTGCTAACCCAGAGAATGGTTTAATTGGATACTTGTCTACGGTCATTGGTCAAGCAAAAATAGGTCTAACATGGAATTTTATCAATAAGTATAAACCAACTGCAAAGGATAATTCTGCAACCAGAGATTTTGTCGATATTTCAAATTTGGAATTTCCTGAATTTTAAAAACTTTCATGTTACTAATAAACAATTAATTAAAACATAAAATATACAACAAATCATTCCCATTTTCATCAATACGGAAAATGAAAAATCCAAATACAGGATACACTAACTATGAAGACTATAGAAATCATGATGAATCTGTATACCATGCTGAAGGTTTAAGTATAGTTCCTCAGTTTAAAACTGAGCAACATCATTGGCTACCACAAGCTTTTAGGGAAACATTTTTAGAAAAAGGAATTGATATTGATAGATATGTTACTGATATAGATAAGGGTACACATAGAGGAACAATTCATGCAAGTGCAAATAATAATAACTATAATAAAAGTTGGTCTAATTTTCTAAATCAAAACCCAACCAAGGTACAAATACTGGAACGTGCAAAAGAGGAAAGGGAAAGGTTTGGATATAGAGATTCAGAGATGCATCCTTATAATAATTACTATGAAAACACCAGCTTTGAAGAAGATATAGCTAAAGCTAAAAAAGAAGAACAGGCTAAGAAAGAGGAACAGGCTAAGAAAGAGGAACAAGCTAAGAAAGAGGAACAAGCTAAAAAAGAAGAACAGGCTAAGAAAGAGGAACAAGCTAAGAAAGAGGAACAAGCTAAGAAAGAGGAACAAGCTAAGAAAGAGGAACAAGCTAAAAAAGAAGAACAAGCTAAGAAAGAGGAACAAGCTAAAAAGGAAAATAATACTCAACAGAGTGATTCAGTTTGGTCAAGCTTAATTGAAAAATCGTCATCCCAAGTTAATAATCAACAGAACACTCAGCAGAATGATTATTCACAGTCAAAAACTTCCCTTACATCTACATCAGACAGGGGATATGATTACGATCAGTAAACCACAAACTTTTGGAAACGAATGTAAAAATAAGGGTTTCAGTCCTCGCGTACAAGGAGAAAAACGGCATTTGTTTCAAATAAGAACTATCACCTTATACCAATTAGTATTCAAAACCGTAACTTTAATATTCGTGAAAAATTGGATTCAGCAACACTAGTACAGCTTGGCGGAAATAAACCCACTATTGCTAACCTGGAAAAATAAGTCTTTGTGGTCTTTGAAAATGGTAGGCGTATTTACGCCGCAGGGTACTAGGTGTAGAAAAATTAAACTAAACAGCTGAGTTTGACTGGTGCGGAGGGGAGCATCCCAATTTTTGAAAAACACCCAAACCCTGGAAAGGTAGGGCTATACAAACCAAGCCTGCCTACGCAGAATAGAAATTTTTAGCCCACGCAGGTGTCTACCCTGCACCGAAGCCACTGAGTCGCAAAGCGACACACTGCGCGGTAAGCGAAGCTATGCCGTAGGCTTTACGCGTCTAATGTCCGTGTAGCGATACTCTTCTAGGGTATTGCATCAAAATTGGGATGCTCCCGTGCGGAGTAATAAAGCTCCTCTGCTATGGGGTCTATAAGCAGGTGTTGCATTCTCCTAATCCTCCCCATCCCCAACTCGATGACTAGATATGGCTTTGAGTTTAGAAGTAAAAGAATCGGAGCGATCGCTATTTTCTGGGGTAAACTGACCTATGGGTTGTCCGTTTTGAGTTGGGGTCAGAATCCCCATCTCAAAACCCCGTTCAAACCTTCTTCCTTCTTCCTTCTTCCTTCTTCAAGACTCCAGGTATTGAAAATAATTAGGCGATCGCCCATTTCCCCCGAACAAAGAATTTACTCTCGTCAGATTTTTTTGGCAAAATCTGGGAACCCTATGGATAGAACCTGAGGAGACTCAGTTGACAAAATTATCCAAGAGGTTGTATAGATGAAACTTTCAATATGGCGAAATCATCGCTTTCTCAGATGTTCGTTGGTATTTAGCTTACTGTTGTGCATGGGCGCGATCGCTGTTAGTTGTACTTCAAATTCTGCTAACAAACCTTCTCAAGTGGAGAAAGCTAAAACTCCCTCTACTAGTACCAGCATTAACCAGCCTTTGCGTGTAGCGGTATTACCTTGGCAAAGTCCCGACAAGCAGCAAGAAAAATTACAACCTTTGGCGAAATATCTAGAGAAAATTCTCAAACGTCCGGTTAATTTCCAAATTACGAAAAACTATGCAGCTGCGGTGGATTTGATTGTCAAAGAAGAGGTTGATATGGCATATTTAGCAGCCCTCACCTACATCAAAGCCAACGAGCGCAATCCGAATATTAAGCCGTTAGTTATACCCATTGATCAAGCCAGTGGCAGACCTTGGTATACCAGCGTCATTGTTGCCAATACTGCCAAAAATATCAAATCGCTGCCAGATTTGAAAGGTAAGCGTTTTGCTTTTGTCAGTCCATCCTCCACCTCTGGGTTTCTGATACCCATGAATGGCTTGAAAACTGCGGACATTAACCCCAAAAGTGATTTTACTAAAATTCGCTACTCTGGCAGTCACGATAAAGCTACACAAGATTTAGCAGATGGTGTGGTAGATGCGATCGCTGACGATAAAGCATCTTTCCTGCGGAGTCAAAAATCAGGAAAACTGGCTGCTGCTAAATACAAAGTTATCTGGGAGTCAAAACCCATACCTGCACCCCCTATAGTTATCAATACCAAGAAGTTCGCACCAGAAGTTATCAAGCAACTGCAACAAGCCTTGATTGATGCTCCAGTAGGTGTTGTAGACGTAAGCGGTACTGAATCTGCTGGTTATACCTTGGGTAAAGATGCAGACTTTGAGGAAATACGTCGAATCTACACCCGTCTGAAGTCTACAAAAATAGCCGAAAAATGAAGATTATCACCAAGTTTATTGGTTCGACGGCGATTTCTGTGGGATTAGTAGCTGCTTTACTGGGAGGTAGTACAACCGTGATTAAACAGATAGAAAAATCTGTGGAGCAAAGTCGCGATCGCACTAATCAAGCAGTCCGTACAAGCCAAAAACTCAGGCTTTCTTTGGAAAAGCAAACTTCGGCACTGAAAAACTATCTTTTGCTCAATCGTAATACTACCCATTTGACAAGCTATGAGCAAGCGATGTCCAATTTTTTGACCAGTTTGTCAGAGATAAAACAGTTGATGCCAGAGGCGAAGCAACCGGAAGTGGTGCGCCGCCGTCATCAATTTCTTGTCCGCTTAGTTAATGGGATTACACAAGAGAATAATTCTTCCACATTTCAGATACAGCAAGATGTTCAAGCCATCAACTCATTCCAGGATGATATTCTGCTGTTTCTTAACGCCTTAATGGAGGAAGTACAACAAGAAGATGCTATTACCCAAAAAGCTGCGGCGCAGTTTAAATCTAATGCAGCCATTACCACCTACTGCTTAATTGGAGTGGTGCTGCTGATTTTCATTGCTCAGTTTTCCCTCACACTGCTACCAGTAATTCGCTCAATTCAAACCCTCCAAGTTGGTGCAGAAAAGTTAGGTCAGGGGGATTTAAATTATCGTTTGCATATTCACACGGCTGATGAAATCGAACAATTGGCACAAGAATTCAACCAAATGGCAGTCCGATTGGCTGATTCCTATAGCTCTCTAAAGCATAAGCAACAAGCCGCAGATGCCGCCAACCAAGCCAAAAGCGAGTTTTTAGCCAATATGAGCCATGAACTCCGTACACCCCTGAACGGGATTCTGGGTTACGCTCAAATCCTCAACCGTTCCCAAACCTGGGGAGAAAAAGAAAGGAAAGGGGTTAATATCATTCACCAGTGCGGTTCCCATTTGCTGACCCTAATTAATGACATCTTGGATATCTCCAAAATTGAAGCCCGCAAACTGGAATTACAACCGCAGGCAATTCATCTACCGTCTTTTCTCCAAGGAATTAGGGAAGTTCTCCGCATTCGAGCCGAACAAAAAGGCATTGATTTTGTTTATCTACCAGATGCCAATTTACCGGAAGGTATTTTAACTGATGATAAACGCTTGCGTCAGGTGTTGATTAATTTATTAGGGAATGCTGTCAAGTTTACCGATCAGGGCAAAGTGACATTCAAGGTGGAGGTGGTTGATTCTAGTTCTAGGGCTACACAAAAACAAACTGAATCCCGAACACCTGAAGATAATATAAGACTCCGCTTCCAGATTCGGGATACGGGAATTGGCATGAGTCCAGATTCCTTAGAAAAAATTTTCCAGCCCTTTGAACAAGTTGGTGAAGGCAAACGAAACGCCGAAGGAACTGGATTGGGACTTGCCATTACTCATAATATTGTCAGTCTCATGGGTAGCGAGATTCAAGTTACAAGTGAGTTAGGAGTGGGTAGTACTTTTTCTTTTGAGGTTGATTTTCCCTTGGCACAAGAATGGCAAAATAACGCCATGAATAACACCGGACAGCAATTAGTCAGCTATGAAGGGCAGTCACAAACGGTGTTAATTGTGGATGATAAGTGGGAAAATCGCTCGGTAATTGTCAGCTTACTCGAACCACTCAACTTTAATGTAGTTGAGGCAGAAAACGGTGAGGATGGCTTCAACAAAGCCATTCAGGTACAACCAAGCTTAATTATCACCGACATATTGATGCCAGTGATGGATGGATATACATTGTTACAGCAAATCCGAGAATCAGAGATACTCAAGGCAACTCCGGTAATTGTGTCTTCCGCATCTGTTTCCACAATGGATCGACAACAGAGTTTGGAAGCTGGTGGCGATGCTTTCCTAGGGAAACCCGTGGAAGCGGATGAATTGTTTCAGCTACTGGAAAAACATTTACCAATTACCTGGAAATCTCAATCCATCATTGCTGCCGATACTACTGAGTCATTACCCCAGCACAATGGTAGCAAGACAGATATGGTATTACCCGCACCAGCAGACCTGGAAAAATTGCTTCAGCTTGCTCAACAAGGTCGGTTAAAAAAGCTGGTGGCAGCTGCTCAAACCCTAGAACAACAAAATCCAGATTACGCTGCCTTTGTTGAGCATATTGTTCAGCAAGCTCAGGGGTTTCAAGTAAAAACAATTACAAACTTTATTCAACAATCCCTAGACAAATAATTTATTATTCTCTATAAATAAAATAATATTATTTCAATGTATAAATCATGAATGATTCAGATTTAATTTTAGTAGTAGACGATACTCCCGCTAACTTAGAAGTTCTTTCAGAAGCCTTGAATGATGCGGATTTTGAAGTGGCGATCGCTACGGATGGTGAATTAGCTATTAGTCAAGCGGAACTGAGTTTTCCTAGTTTAATTCTCCTGGATGTGATGATGCCTGGGATCGATGGTTTTGAAACCTGTCGCCGTCTCAAAGCTTCTAATATTACCCAAGATATCCCTGTAATTTTCATGACTGCCCTTGCTGATTCTACTGATAAAGTCAGGGGACTTAACTTGGGTGCAGTTGATTATGTTACTAAGCCATTTCAAGAAGCCGAACTCATTGCCCGGGTGAAAACACAGTTAAAATTACACCACCTTACCCAAAATTTAGAGCAGCAAGTAGCTGAACGCACAGCCGAACTCACACAAGCTTTGCAACAGGTGCAACAGTCTCAAATTCAGTTATTGCAATCGGAAAAAATGGCAGCCTTGGGAGAGCTAGTAGCAGGAGTTGCCCATGAAATAAATAACCCGGTGAATTTCATTTATGGTAACCTCGACCACTTTGAGGAATATATGCAAATATTCTTAGACTTTCTGCAACTCTATCAAAAATACTACCCCAACCCCGTAGAGGAAATTCAAAAGCAAGCTGAAGATGTTGACCTAGAATTTGTGCAGTCAGATGCAGTTAAAATGCTTGCTTCAATGAAAATAGGCACCGAACGCATCTGCCAAATAGTCCTGTCCCTGCGAAACTTTTCTCGCATGGATGAAGCCGAATTCAAAGCCGTTGATATTCATGAGGGCATTGAAAGCACCTTAATGATTTTGCAACATCGCCTCAAAGCTAAACCACAACATCCGGAAATACAAATAATCCGAGACTATGACAAATTACCCCTCGTTGAGTGCTATCCCGGACCATTGAATCAAGTATTCATGAATATCCTGGCGAACGCCATTGATGCCTTGGAAGAAGCCAATAGCAAACGCACCTATCAACAAATCAAAGATAACCCCAATCACATCACAATTCGTACATCTGTAATTGATTCGCAGTCGGTACAAATTGCGATCGCAGATAATGGTCCTGGTATCCCAGAACATATTCAAGATCGCATCTTTGACCCCTTCTTTACAACAAAACCTGTAGGTAAAGGAACAGGTATGGGTATGTCCATCAGCTATCAAGTTATTACAGAGCAACATCAGGGACAACTCAAGTGTTCTTCAAAACCCGGACAGGGAACAGAGTTTGTGATTCAAATCCCAATCTATCAGTCAATTGATAATTCATCTTCCCTACAAACCAGATGCAAGCAATAAAGGTAACGGTGCTGTCACTCTAGGCAGAGAGAGGAAAAATAGAAATAAGGGATATTGAAGTTTTGAAAAATTGAGCGAGTCAGATTATTGACAATCATTTGAAGTTTAAAAAATCCCTCAGATAGCTTAGAGACTTTACAGATCGTTAAGCAAGTCGTAGATAACTCCTCAGCCAGCTTGTGGTTTTACCGAGCATTTTGGTGTCCAGCATTGGCTCTCACAACCCTTACAGAGCAGGTGTTTGGTTTTCCTAATCCTCCCCATCCCCAACTTGATGGCTAGAGATGGCTTTAAGCTTAGAGGTAAAAGAATCGGAGCGATCGCTATTTTCTGGGGTAAACTGACCTATGGGTGGGTGATTGAGTTGAGAAGTTGCTACATAGGTCAATTGTTGGGTTGCTAGTGATGGGGAAACAGCAGTAGATGTTGCTGTTGCTGTTGCTGAAGCAGATAATAGAGGACTGCTATTATAATTACTGGATGAATTTTGGCTAGTATCAATATGATTATCTGTATTCCTCAAGGTGGGTTGACGATGTCTGCGAGCAAGGGTGAGGAAGCTAGGGATTTCTTCTGTGTCTTCCTTCCTGGTATGCTCTTTCCCCCTATCTACTTGAGTATGGGTGGTAGTTGAGGACTGTGAATTATGATTAACTACAGAAACAGGTGATAAATAAGTTTGTTGTGGTAAATTAGTATTCTTTTTTGGTTTATTTAATTTTGATGTAGTGGTTGGTTTTACTGTAAAAATGTCCGGAAATCGACTGCAAATCAAATTTTCAAACTCTACATTAAAATGAAAGCTAGCCTGTCCCCGTCGCAGCCAAAGTGCTAAGATTTGTTGCACAGAAATAGCCTTATAGCGACCTTGATACAAGGCTTCAATTATTGCTAAATGTAACCAACTGAGTGGATACTGGTTTTGCCAGCGAGCAATTAACTCACTAGCACTATAACCACTGAGGTCAAAGCTGTAGTGAATTAATAGGGCTTGCGCCAATTCATGGGAAGTGTCCAAGGCTACTGCGAACATCGTTCTTTTGGCTGGAGTGGGTAGACTGCAATCAGTTATCAGTAATTACTTTTACTAGCTAAAAATAGTAAATTCGGAAAGTTGGTAGATACTAATGCCGCTGCGCGGAAGTCAAAAGTCAAAAGTCAAAAGTCAAAAGTACTGTGTTTTCTAGCTTTGACCTTTTATAAATGGTTGCTTTATTTCCGCCGCGACGTACTAATCCAATTTATAGCTGTATAACCGATCTGTTTTGTGCTTGTCGAATTTATTGATTCTGTAACATATTACATTTTCCTCTTTTTTCCCATAGATGAAAGAATGTTATTAATTCTACTGGTCAATGGCAACCAGGGAAACGATATAGGGCGAATTAATTGCTCTAGAGCGGCCAGTTGCCACTAATGCTTGGTATACCATAGCTGCGACTTCGGCGCGGGTGGCAATTTGGGATGGTTGGAGCAATTTGGGGTTAGGAAAATTAACAATTATTTTCTGTACTGTACCAGTTGCCACGGCGGTTTGGGCATAGGCAGGAATCTGGGAGCGATCGCTATAACGCAGCAGTACATCTGGATGGGCTGATGGTAGTCCCAGTCCATTTACCAGGGAAACTATTACTTGTAACCTCTGTACATAATCCTGGGGGCGGAAAGTACCATCGCGGAATCCCCCTACAAACCCGCCCCGTGCTGCCGTTTGGATGGCACTATAGGCCCAAAATGGTTTGGGCACATCCGTAAAATCCGGTGCTTTTCGTTTGGGTGGAGGATTAAATGCAACTGCAATTAAGGCAGCATACTGAGCGCGATTCATGGGTTTATCTGGTTGGTAAGTACCATCGGCAAAACCACGGGTGAGGTTCATGCTCACCAATGCCCGAATAAATGGCTCTGCCCAATGCCCTACTAGGTCCTTAAAGGAGGGTATTTCCACCTGTTCCGGCTTGACGATGTAGGGGGAGATAATGGGCTGTTGTTTGCCCTCTGCCACCAGGGCTTGATAAATTAATGCTGCCAATTCACCCCGCTTAATATCCCTTAGGGGTTCCAATTGGGAGGTGTCTGGGTAGTTGGCAATTAACATTTTCTGGGTGGCGATCGCCACTGCATTGGTAGCATAACTGGGAATTTGGGCGCGATCGCCATAGGTGAATAAAACGTTTATATTACCACCACTGAGTTGCAATCCACTCACTAAAGAAACAATTGCCTGAATTTTGGTTAAATTTTGCCCCGGACGAAAACTACCATCCGGGAATCCACTGATAAAACCCATGCTGCTAGCCTTGGCGATCGCCTCTGCTGCCCAAAAACCTGGTTTGATATCGGTAAAATTACGGTTAGGGTTAGTGGCAGGGAGTGGGAAAGTTTTGGCGATCGCAGCTGCATATTGGGCGCGAGTTAAGGGCGCTTCCGGGCGGAATGTGCCATCGGGAAATCCACTTACCAAACCCATGCTCACCAATGCTTCTATAAAATCCGTTGCCCAATGGCCTCCAATATCGGTAAAACTGCCATTGATTGCGGTTTTATTGGTTTTATCTACCGTTACCGCCACGGTTTCTACTAAACCTTTAATTAGAGCCTGACTTAATTGATTGCCAGCAGATAACAGCCTATTTGATGTGGCATTTTGAATATCAAAATCTTGATTGTGGCGAAAAACATTACCAGCCGAGTCTTGGCTGTTACCCAAGTCCGGGATGGCTTTGCCATTAACAAATAAACCCCCTTGGGAGTTGTGAGTAATTAAATTATGGCGCAATACAGGGCGAGAATTACGAGATACAACCACGGCAACTTGGTTAGCAGATAATTTATTCTCAGCAATTAAGGGGGCTGCAAAATCACTCATGACCATGCCCAAAGGACTATTTTCCAGGACATTTCTCAGTATTTCCCCCTTGCCATAGCCAGTGATTACCAATCCAGCATTAGCATTTTTGACAAACAGGTTATCGGTAATTACGGGTTTAGCCTTGCCGCAGACAAACACCCCTTCTCGCCCGCATTGGATAAAAGTATTATCAGCCAAAGTTGGAGAAGTGGATTCAACCCACACACCAGAACCTTTGACATTGTTATTAGTTACCGTTACCCCAATCAGTTCTGCATTCCCCAGCAGCAATAGGGTGACATTTTGCCTACCAAACAGGCGACTATTATAATTACCACTACCAGCGATCGCAATATTTTTACCTTTGGTAGCTTCATTACCTACCACAATCACCCCAGCAGGAATTACCAGGGGGAATATTTCGCCATTGGCAGCATTATAAGTCCCCGGTGACAGTTGGATAATCATTGGTGTTTTTTTAGTCGCCAAAGCACGGGAAATACTCTTATAGGGTTTTTGTCGCGAACCACTATAATTATCATTTCCTGTGACTGGGTTGACATAGATTGTGGCAACTAGGGTAGAGTTCACCATGATTTAAGTAATAAGTGATAAGTAATAAGTAATAAGTAATATAACGGTTCCCACGCAAATAGGTTACACCAGCAGCCATAATTGCCAAGCCTTTCAGCATAAATTTTGGGGAACCCTAAAGATAGCGTTAAATAGAATTTTACCTAATGACACGACTCCAGAACTCACAAAATCAACGAGAGCAGCAAATCCAAGCCTTTATCAAAGTCATTGGCATATCTGATTTTCATCATAAAGAAGCATTAGAAACTGCTTTAACACACCCATCCTATATTTATGAATCAAAAGCAGACAGACAGACAAAAGATTTACAGGAAAAATATTATAGGCGACTGGCTCATTTAGGAGATGCAATTATTGGTGCTATTGTCACTGACTATTTATATGAAGAATTTCCTGACGATACAAAAGGTGAACTCACAGAATTCAAACAATTGCTTGTAGATAAAACTCAATTATCAGAATTTGCTAGTCAATTAAACCTACAAGATTTCTGTCTATTAGGAAAGAGTCTGAAAGGAAAACATTTAGACGGGCAAGAGAAACTTTTTGCAGAAATGTTTGCAGCTGTGCTTGGTGCAGTTTATTTAGAATTTAAGCGTAATTTTTCTCAAACTAGTTCTTGGCTAATTGATCGCTTTATAGCAAATGCTGTAGATGAACTTCTCAATGATGAAGAAGATGATGAGGAGAATTTTGAGGATATGAGTCTTAGCACCAGAGATTATCTAGACATGATTGGAATGGAACATTTTCCCGACGGATGGGCACCTGGGGATGATGACGACTAATATACAGTCATATTTAACAGGACTTACGCAATTGTCACAATTGGTGATTGGTGCGTGACGTTACAAGTCTGATTGCTACGTTCAAATATTCTCACAGCGTCACGCACCCTACAGAAAAAATATGCTTACCAGGAGTCAGAAGATGGGCAAGAAATTGAGGAACCATGATCAAGTTGTGTTGGAGCAACTGCTGGATCCAGAAATGGCAAAAGCTTACTTAGACGTTGCCCTTGAAGAATACGAACACGATGGGGATTCAGCGTTTTTTCTAGAAGCATTGCGGAATTTGGTGGAAGTACGAGGTGGGATGACTCATCTTGCAGAAAAAACGGGCTTGAACCGCCAAAACAGATCAAAACATAATGTGAGCGTGAGAACCCCTACGCTTTAGCGAGGGGATGAAACGTGACTCAAAGGGTTTTAATCCGTCGTTTCTCTATATTTATTTGATGGTATAATAAAGTCATGTCAATACAGGATGAAAAACTCCAAAAACAAAACTTGTTGACAGCCTGAACAATGACAACTGAAGATATGGGGTTGTGTTGAGAAGAATTTAACCATTGCCGTCAACACGTAAAATCTTCACGGTTAGAAGATACCAAAGTAGCCGTACAGCCATTAAATAGGTCGAGGCGGGTAGGACTGCTTGAACCAGTCAAAGCCCCTTTGGGGCAGAACTAGAGTTGTGAAGCACGTATGCGAGACTGCTGAACAACAACAGTTCGGAATCCTGGTTTTTTCAAAGCCAGGAGAGTTCAAATCGAGCTTTATCAGCATCAGGGAACCCTGAACTAAGAACCATCACCCTTATTCTCCATAATCTTGGTTATCGCTTGAGTGTACAACCGATTCAGACAGAAAAGGAAGTTGTAAAAGATATTATTTGATACTATAGCGCTACGGTTAACTCAAATCCAAAATAGTTTAAGCCATGACAAATAGCCGCTAAATTATTATTATTTGGTACACAGACAGTCACCGTTGGCTAAAACTGATGATTGAAGTTGAGCATCTAAGTAAAATATACGGTTCTACCCCTGCGATTTCAGATATTACTTTTAACGTTGAACCAGGGGAAATCCTCGGTTTCCTCGGACCAAATGGTGCTGGGAAAACAACAACCATGAGGATTTTAGCTGGTTATTTACCGGCGACTAGTGGTACAGCCCGGATTGCTGGCTATGATGTCCATGAAAATTCCCTGTTGGTACGGCAGCAAATAGGTTATTTACCAGAAACACCTCCCTTATATCCAGAAATGACAGTGGAGGGATTTTTACATTTTGTTGCCCGAATTAAAGGAGTATCCCCAGGCGATCGCGCGGACAAGGTAAAATCAGCAATGGAACGCTGTAACCTCCAGGATAAGTGTAATACCATAATTCGCAAGCTTTCTAAGGGATATCGCCAACGGGTAGGTATTGCCCAAGCCATTGTCCACGATCCCCCAGCAATTATTCTCGATGAACCAACCGTAGGATTAGATCCCCGGCAAATTATTGAGGTACGTAATTTAATTAAAAATTTGGCAGGTAGTCATACAATAATTCTTTCCACCCACATTTTGCCAGAAGTAAGTATGACTTGTAGCCGAGTAGCAATTATTAATCGCGGTAAAGTGGTAGCTACCAATACGCCCGAAAACCTGATGACTGAGTTGACTGGTAATTCTGGCTATGAATTGGAGATTACCGGAGAAACTCAAGTAGCTCAACAATTGCTCCAAAATGTACCTGGTGTCAGTTCCATTGAAGTAATTCCTACCCCAGAAAGGTTTGCTCCCAGTGCTGATGGGGAAAATCGCACCCACCTGCAAGTTATCTCCCAACCAGGAAGGGAACCAGGTAAAGATATTGCCACTGTTTTGATACAATCGGGATTTGGTTTACATGAAATGCGGCGAATGAATGCCACATTAGAAGATGTGTTTTTACAACTAACTACAGCAGAAAAAAATCTACCATCTGCAACAGATATAGCCAATGAGGAGGAAGCGGCTTAAGTGGGTATTGTACTGAGTAATATTCTTGCCATTTATCGCCGAGAGCTACAAAGCTATTTTGTATCGCCTTTAGCTTATATTATTGCCGGGGTGTTCTGGTTCTTATCAGGGTTATTTCTGGTATCTATTTTGATAGGGCCAGGTGGTATCCTGCCAACGGTTGCTGAATTAGATTTACGAAGGCAACAAATTCCTACCCCCATACCACCCATAGATGTGGCTTACGAGTTTTTACGGGCATTTTTAGACCGGATTGGGTGGCTGTTATTATTTATATTGCCCATTCTATCTATGGGGCTTTATGCTGAAGAGCGCAAGCGGGGAACCTTGGAACTCTTAGCAACTTCACCAATTACCAATTGGGCGGTGGCGGTAGGAAAGTTACTAGGAGTAGTGACATTTTTGATTACATTAGTGATTCCCATATTGGCATTAGAAGCAATTGTATTGGGTGCTTCTAATCCTCCCATGTCGCCAATTATTCCCATACTTGGTCATTTAGGATTAGTCTTGCTCGCAGCAGCCATTTTATCCTTGGGAATGTTTATTTCTTCATTAACCGACAGTACAATTCTGTCTGCGGTGTTGACTTTCGGGGTAATTTTATTGTTACTATTTTTCGATTTAATTGCTAAAAGTGTGGGTGGAGGATTGGGTGAAGCTTTGGGATATCTATCATTACTCAAGCACTACAATAACTTCATCCAAGGAATTTTTGATACCAGCAGTTTGATATTATTTGCTAGTTACATTATCTTAGGAATTTTTCTCACCGCCCAGTCTATTGATGCACTCCGTTTTCAGCGACGATAGTTGGTGGTTGTTGGTTGTTAGTTGTTAGTTGTTAGTTGATGGTTGACAGCTGACAGTTGACGGTTGACAGTCTTTAATTCATCCCTCTTTCCCTCTTTCACTCCTTCACTCCTTCACTCCTACTCTGCGAGAAGCCGCTACCGCGTCTACACTCCCTCACTCCCTCCCACACTCCCCACACTCTCTGCTCCCTGTTCCCCCTACATTCAGAGCGAGTGTTTATTTTTGAATTGCAATTCTCTGGTGTAACCAGTTCATAATGGCTACTAAATAACAATATGAAAATAATTACGAATCAAAAAATTGGGAAATATTGGTTTTGGTTAAGTCCATTCTTGATAGCTGCGGGCTTAACAGTTGGTTTTGCGTCAGAAAAGTGGGGAATAATCCCTTTTGTTTTGATTATAACTGGAGTAGCGATCGCTATTATCTGGTTATTATGGCAAAGTAAGCGTTCTAACTGGTGGGGCAGACGTTCCACCCAAGCAGGTACTAATGCCATCCTGGCAACTACTGCGGTGGTGGTGATTTTGGGATTAATCAATTTTTTAGGGACTCGCTACTCCCTCCGCCAAGATTTAACAGAAACTCAATTATTTACCCTTGCTCCCCAGTCCCAGGAATTGGTACGCTCATTAAAATCTCCGGTGAAAGTTTGGGTATTTGATATTACTCAAAATCCCCAGGAAAGAGAATTATTAGAAAATTACCAACGATACAGTTCTAAATTTAAGTTTGAATATTTAGATCCCCAAGCAAAGCCAGGATTGGTAAAGAAATTTGGGGTAGATGAAGATAATGGCAAGGTATATCTAGAATCTGGTAAGCAACGGATCAAGGTAATAGATGCCAACGAACAGCTTTCTGAAGCAAGGCTAACCAATCGTTTACAACAAATTTCTAGTGCTGATACCCTAAAAGTATATTTTCTGCAAGGACATGGGGAACATCCCCTCAAAGGGGGAAATAATGCCATGTCACAAGCAGTTAAAGCATTAGCTGACAGAAATTATATTACCGAACCATTAACCCTCACAGATAAATCCCGGGTTCCCAATGATGCAGCAGTAGTCATCATCGCCGGAGCAACCAAGGACTTATTTGCCAATGAGGTGAAGACTTTACAAAACTATCTGAATCGCGGTGGTAACTTGCTGCTGATGGTCGATCCAGGTACAGATCCGAAGTTAGATACTTTACTGAAGGAATGGGGGATAACACTAGATTCGAGGTTAGCAGTGGATGTTTCTGGAAATGCGGCCCTAGGACCAGCTGTTCCTTTAGTGACAACCTACGGACAGCATCCAATTACCAAGGATTTTGGTAATAATATCTCCTTTTATCAATTAGCACGACCAATAGAAACTAAACCAGTCACGGGAGTACAAAGTAATGCTTTACTACTAACTAAACCTTATCCTAACAGTTGGGCAGAAAGCGACTTGGAAAGCGAGAACTTAGAATTTAATGAAAAAAGCGATCGCCAAGGACCTCTAACTTTAGGTGTAGCATTAACAAGGAAAGTAGTGGAAAAACCACCAACCCCCAAACCTGAATCTACCCCTTCTCCCACACCCACAGCCAAGGCAACAGCATCCCCTCAACCTAGTCCCTCTCCCACACCCACAGCAAAGGCAACAGCATCACCTCAACCTAGTCCCTCTCCTTCACCCACAGCCAAGGCAACAGCATCACCTCAACCTAGTCCCTCTCCCACACCCACAGCAAAGGCAACAGCATCACCTCAAGCTACAACTACTCCTTCACCTACAGCAAAGGCAACAGCATCACCTACTACAGCCCAAACTAGTCCTCAACCTAGTCCTTCACCTACACCTGAAAAAGATAATCAACCCCAAGCAACTAATAGGGAAACAAGATTAGTAGTCATAGGCAACTCCCGATTCGCCACAGATACTTGGTTTCAAAGAGCATTAAATGGAGATGTTTTTCTCAATTCTGTTACTTGGTTGAGTCAACAAGATACCCAACCCCTATCCATTCGTCCCAAAGAAACCAAAAATAGACGGATTAATCTTGCACCGGCCCAAGCAGTTTTGTTAACAATATCATCCTTAATAGTTTTACCCTTAATTGGCATTATCGGGGCAATTTTTCTATGGTGGCAAAGAAGATAATAGGAGGAAGATTTTTAGCCCAATAAACCACCTGGAAATAAATTTACAGGCTAATATACCAACTACGTTAAAACTGATAACTTGCACCATTTTCAATCAGAGCCAGAGGCTCTATATCTAGTACCTCACTACATTAGTTATGAGGGGTAGAGGAAAAAACCGCAGAGGCGCAGAGAGCGCAGAGTCAGAGAAGGAGAGGATAAGTCTAGAAGTTGGTTTGCTCATCAGAATTAATGTGGTGGACTACTAGTTACCAGGCTGAGCCTGGTAACGAGGGGAAAGGAGGCTCCGCCTCCTGGTTATAGCATAGGAGTGCAGTTGTTAAATTTATCAGACTTACTTTATCAGCCGATAAATATATTCCTAGGTGGTAATTTTCACCCATCAATAGTAGTGCAAATTATGAACATTCAAAAGACGCAATTACAGGATATAAAAAAATGAAAAAAGCACAAGATATCCAATCCCTTTCCCCTTTAAATTTGACCGAAAAATCAACTGGATACAAGCCGTGTGGATTCATCCGTGGAGAGAAAAAATGTTTTCCTTATCTCATTAGCCCTTCGATTCATCTATGGGGTAATAATTCGCTCATTCGCTCATTCGCTCATTCGCTGATTCTAAATTCCCCTTGACCGAAAAATCAACTGGATACAAGCCGTGTGGATTTATCCGTGGAGAGTCAAAAATGTTTTCCTTGTTCTCATTAGCCCTTCGATTCATCGATGGGGTAACTGATAACTGATAACTGATAA